>SDBT01001033.1_pt1 | contig 47349 bp, 33 predicted proteins | sample 2277101 | NCBI WGS metagenome assembly SDBT01 (sample SAMN10404973, study PRJNA504765) | marine sediment metagenome | isolation source: marine sediment core GS10_PC15, 103 cmbsf | place: Arctic Ocean: Southern Knipovich Ridge | collected 2010 | reverse complement strand
TAGCGTCGTTTTTGCGGGTAGAGCACCAACTCCTCGCCATTGGGCCGGGTGACCGTGATGACTGCTTTTTGCGCGACGTAGTTGGCATGATTGCTGTTTTCGAACGCATCGTATCGCACGGTGTACTTTCCAAGGCTATCGGACTGACCTGGAGACAGGGTCATATCCTTCTCGGTTCCATACATGCTCGAACCGGCCACTCCGACGACAATCATTGCCATTCCGAGGTGGGCCATTTGCCCGCCGTAACGCCTCATGTTGTCGCGAACAGACCGCGCCGTCGCAGTGAAAATGCCACTAGTTCCGTTCCGCCATCGGGCCGTTGCGGTCAGCACCATATCCTGTCCAATGCATATGAACACAAAGGCGACAATGCCAGCGGACATTACCGTCCAGAGCTTTCGCAGATTGAGTTCTCTGTTCAACGCACTGCCTGCAAACCAATCTTCACTGTGAGTGAGGATTGCTGCGACAATGACAACTGCGTGGGTGACGATCAGCGGCAAAATAAGCTTCCGACCGATTCCGCGTGGAGTTCCAGCGAATCGCAGCAGTGGGGCAGCGCCCATGAGGCCGACCAGCAGCAGGCTCATCGGGACGACGACCTTGTTGTAGAACTCCGGGCCGAGCATTTCGGGAGTGTCTGTGAAGAACTTGATGATCAGGGGGTAGATCGTGCCGACCAGCGTCGTGAGCATAATGACTACCAGAAGTCCGCAGGCGGCCGTGAAGCCGCCATCCACGCTGATTACTCGTGTCATGGGGCGGTCGCTCTTCAGGAAGCAGCGTCGCCAGATGATGATGCCGAGGGCAATCTCTACGATGACGACCATCATGGCTATGAACATCGACCCGACGCCGGTTTCGGAAAACGCATGCACAGAGGCGACAACGCCCGTTCGCGTCAGGAACGTTCCGAAGATGCAAAGGAGCAGTGAAAGCGGAACGAGAATCGCATTCCAGACTTTTAACGTTCCTCTCCGTCGTTGCGAAATCAGGGAGTGCATCACTGCCGTTGACGTCAGCCAGGGTAATAGCGACGCGTTTTCGACTGGATCCCATGCCCAGTAGCCGCCCCAGCCCAGTTCGACGTACGCCCACCATGCACCCAGGACGATTCCGGCCGTCAGGAACAGCCATGACAGAAGGTTCCACTTGCGAATCGGATCGATCCACTTATTGCCCTGGCGTCCGGCGGCCAGGTTGCCGAGATACAAGGCGAACGGAGCGGCCAGGCCCGCGTATCCAATGAACAGCAGCAGCGGGTGCAGGATCATGGCCGGGTTCTGAAGCATCGGGTTCAGCCCGAGTCCGTCGGGGAGAACCACGGCCGCCAGCGTGAACGGATTGGCGGCAAAAAGCAGGATCAGCGTGAAGAACCATGAAATCCCCGCCAGCAGTCCCATGGTGGCTGCTTGCGTGGTTTTTGGGTCTTTACGCATGGTGAGGACGGTAATCGAGGCGACAACGGCTGTCAGCCATACCCAAAGAAGGAGACTTCCCTCATGGCCAGCCCAGAAGGCGGCGATTTTATAAGCGATCGGAAGTGCCTTTTCTGAATGGCCTGCGACATAGTCGAGACTGAAGTCGTTACCCAGTATTGCGGCGAGCAGGATCGCGCTGCTGACGGTCAACAGAAGGGTAGTCACATGGACGAGTCGGCGGGCAGTTCGCAGCGTGCTGGGCCGATCGGATTTGCCGGCGCGAATCGCGAAGAGAATCGCTCCGATCGAGGCCAGCATTGTCCCGGCTAAGCTGTAGTTGCCAAGTGCAGCATATGTCATAACGGATTCTCCGTGGCAATTTTCTTCATGTCGTACTTACTGGCACACTTGGTGAGGAGTTCCTCGGCCTGGAAGCTTTTGTCTTCATTCATACGCCCGACTACGACAACCTCGCCGCCGACCTTGAAGGTATCTGGAATTGGGCCTGAATATCTGATCTTCAGTTTGCTGCTCTCGCCCAGAATAAAGAAGGCGGCGGAGTGATCGTCCGGGTTGATGGACAATCCCTCTTGCCCCACGGCGCCATGCACTCGCACTCGCAACGGTTGGTATTGCGCATCGGCCAGGAACTCATCCACCGACAGGTAGAAAGAACGCCCTGCCTGGACGCCGGCATAGCAGAGGTAGGCGACTGCGGCGGTGAGAACCAGAAACGCGACGGACAGTTTTTTCTGAGTATTGGTCATTACATTCCTAATTAGTTGCGTACGTCTATCAGGTATTACCTACAAACCCTATGCCATCCGATCATATCTTCCAGAGGCCTATCGATACAACCCCCATAATGTCGACAAATCGGGTCTCGTGCGGCTGCCGAGATATGAAAACCATCGATTCATCGGCCAGCAGATGACTCCACGTTCGCCTCTGCCAATTTGACCATGACGGAGGGGTTTGGTCCAAGAGTTGAGATGGAATGGACGGGGAGATTCCCGCTTATGAGAAGCGAAACGCCAGAAGCCCTTCTCATGGGCAATTTTAAGGGGTTTTTTTGCCAAAAAACCCTCGGATTTTCACCCGCATTTTGGCCTGCTCCCCGAAAACTGGCCCAAGTTTAATGAGAGTCTTTGACGATCTGATCTTCAGCTATCAGGATGCTCTTGGTCATTTCACACCAAGCCCGGTTGAAATTGGTCGCAGGGGCCCTGTCGATATCCGATGCAATTCATTGCGTTGGGAGCAAACCTGCGGACGTCGGGAAACCTTACGGTTATCGCCAATTGGTCTGCGCAGAACGGATACTGTCAGCAGGCACTCACACTCCAACAGAGTAACGATATCACCCAGCCAGCCCCACAAAAAAGTTGTTCAGCCCATTGCCTTGACGGCCGCCAGAGCTTTTGAAGCAGCCTCGATGGTTTTGGCGATGTCATCGGCGCTGTGCGAGATCGATACGAACATTGTTTCGAACTGACTTGGGGCCATGTACACGCCACGCGAGAGCATCTCATGGAAGTAGGTGCGAAAGGCATTCAGGTCACTTGCCGTAGCCGAAGTGTAGTTATCGACCGGCCCGGGTGTGAAGAACAGGCAGAGCATGCTTCCAACCCTGTTGAAGCAGGTCTTATCGGCAAGTCCGGCCTGGTCGGCGGCTTGTTTCAGCCCGGCGGCCAACGCGGCTGATCGCTCTTCAAGGTGCTCGTAGAATTCACCGGACCGCAGGGCGGCCAATGTGACCAGTCCAGCCGCCATCGCGATCGGGTTGCCGGACAAAGTGCCCGCCTGATATATCGGCCCGGCCGGCGAAAGTTGGCTCAGGATCGACCTGGGCCCGCAGACCGCTCCGACGGGCATGCCCCCGCCAATGATCTTGCCTAGCGTGGTGATATCCGGACGAACGCCGTAGAGCGATTGTGCACAGCCGTAAGAAACGCGAAAACCGGTCATGACTTCGTCGAGTATCAACAGCGCGCCGTGTTGATCGCAAAGGGCGCGTATCCCTTGCAGATACCCTTCGGCGGGGGGGATCACACCCATGTTGCCGGCGATGGGCTCTGTGAGTACGGCGGCGATTTCACCGCCGTGGGCGTCGAAAATTGCTTGCAGGTCGCTGAGACTGTTGTACTCGACGAGAAGAGTATCTGCGGTTGCACCGGCCGGCACGCCCGGGGAACTGGGTACACCCAGTGTGGTCGCACCGCTTCCGGCGGCGACCAGTAGCGAATCGGCGTGGCCGTGGTAACATCCGATACATTTGATGATCTTCGTGCGCCCTGTGACTCCGCGCGCGAGGCGGACAGCAGACATGACGGCCTCGGTTCCGCTGCTGACAAAGCGGACCATCTCGACCGAATCCAGCGCCTGCACAATTGTCTCGGCCAGGCGCGTCTCAATCTCCGTCGGGGCGCCGTAGTTCGTCCCGCGCTGCACCGCATCGGTGATCGCCGCCAAAACGTCGGGATGGGCGTGGCCCAGAATCGCCGGGCCGTACCCGCTCACATAGTCAACGTAATCATTTCCGTCAATATCAATGATGTGCGAACCGCTTGCCGACTGGATAAAGGGCGGAACGCCTCCAACGGCGGCAAACGCTCGGACGGGAGAGTTTACACCGCCCACGAGCACCTGCTGAGCTTTCTCGAAGGCGGCTTGCGATTTGACGAATGAATTACTCACGCTCGTATCTCCTCATTGGTGCATATTCCGTTACTGCATCAACCCATTCAGGATTTTTTTCAGGGCCTCTTCGCCGCCGGCGAGAAAGGCCTCGTACCCGCTCGTGTCGGCCAGTGTCTTGAGAATTTCGCCTCGCCGGTCGAGATCGTTGACATTGGCCTTGACCTCATCGCGTAAATGCAGCAAGGCAGTCGCAAAATCACCAATTCGCTCTGGAAGGGCGTCGCGGACGCATTTCTTGAGCCGTCCAGCCAGTGCAGGCGCCGCCCCGCCCGTGCCGATTGCAACCGTTACGCTTCCGGTTGAGACGATCGCTGGAACGAAGAAATCGCAGTCTTCCGGCTGATCCACGCAGTTTACGATTGCCCCGATTTTCCGGGCGTCAGCGGCGATTTGTGCATTCAAGGCGGGTAGGTTCGTGCAGGCAAAGACCAGCTTAGCTCCGGTCAGGTGCTGCGGGGTGTAGCTGGCGTGAATGACCTCGACGTTCTCCAGTCCAGACGCGTCAGGGATATCCTCGGCCACCAGGGTAACTGTGGCTCCGGCTTCTGTCAGAGACTGGGCTTTTCGCAGGGCGACACTTCCGGCACCAACGACGACCGTTTGCCGGCCCGCCAAAATGAGCATGATTGGATACGACTTCATGTGTTATACTCCATACGATGTCCGCTTTGCTGATGAAAAGCAGTTACCTTGCCGATAGTTGAATATACTACCGGATAACGAGATTACGCAACCCTTACACGAATTGGAAGCCAACTATGTCCGTTTTTCCAACGAGGCGATTGCGACGGTTGCGAAGCAGCCAGACACTTCGCGACATGCTGACGGAGGTAAGGCTTTCCCGCCATCAACTCATCGCTCCACTTTTCGTCAGAGAGGGCCAGGGCGTTAAGATGGAAATCCCATCGATGATGGGGCACTATCAGCATTCGGTGGACACGGCCCTCGATGTCGTACGTCGCTGGTCGGACAAGGGCTTGCGGGCGGTGTTGCTGTTTGGCATTCCTGACACCAAGGACGCCGTCGGCTCGATCGCCTGGGACGGCGATGCAGCCACGCAGCGACTGGCGAGCGAGATCAAAGCCGGCATTCCCGACATGCTGGTCATCACGGACGTTTGCCTCTGCGAATACACGGGTCATGGACATTGCGGGACGTTGTATACAAGGCCCGACGGCCAGGTCGACGTGGATAACGACGCTACGCTGGAGTCCCTGGCCAGGACAGCGGTTTCACACGCCCAAGCCGGTGCGGACATCGTATCGCCCTCTGCGGCGATGGACGGGCAGGTCGCCGCCATACGGACGGGGCTTGATGAGGCCGGTTTCCAAAGCACCGCGATCATGTCCTACTCGGTTAAGTTTGCCTCCAACCTCTACGGGCCGTTTCGCGACATGGTCGGAAGCGTCCCGCAGTCGGGAGACCGTCGAAGCTATCAGATGGACTTTCGTTCGGTCCGCCAGTCCATTCTCGAGGCGCAGTCGGACATCGACGAAGGGGCGGACATCATCATGGTCAAGCCCGCCGCGACTTATCTGGACGTCATTGCGGATGTTCGGCGGCGGTTCAACGTGCCTTTGGCCGCCTATCACGTCAGTGGTGAATTTGCTATGATCAAGGCTGCCTCGCAGGCCGGTTGGCTGGACGAGCGGGGTGCCGTGACAGAGATAACCATGGCCATCAAGCGGGCTGGCGCCGACCTGATCATTACGTATTTTGCCGAACAACTGGCCGAATGGCTGGACGAATAAACACGTGGTTCCGCTTCTGGCCGGTGATTGTCGGCTACTCCAAAGCCCGATGTGATCTCGGGAAACTGAATTGGCACGATGAATTTATCCATAGTTGGCATAAGTCACCATGCGGCGGATTTGGCTGTCCGCGAGGCGTTTTCATTGGGCGCAGATATCGTCCCGCAACTTCTGCGCGCACTGCGGGAAGATGAGTCGTTCAGCGAGGCATTGGTGCTGGATACGTGCAATCGGACGGAAGTGTACTTCGTGCCCGCAAGTGACGATGCTTCACTCGAGCGATTGCTGGATATGGTGTCCCGGCTGAAGGGCATTCCCGCTGTGGACAGCACGTCGGTGTTCTATCGCTACGACGGGCCGCAAGCGGTGGAGCATCTGTTTCACGTGGCGGCTGCCCTGGACTCGCAGATCGTTGGCGAGCACCAGATTCTCGGGCAACTCAAGGCTGCTTACAATCTGGCGTGCGAGGAAGGCACGGCCGGCTTCCTGCTGAACAAACTGATGCATCGAGCGTTCAGGGTAGGCAAGAGATCGCAGTCTGAGACACAATTGAGCAGCGGCTCGACCAGCGTCGCCCAGGCGGCGGTGGATCTCTCTCAGCAGGTATTTTCCAGCCTGACCGGAAAGTCCGCAATGCTCGTCGGGGCCGGGCGAACCGGTGAACTGGCAGCCAAGGCATTGGTGCGAGGCGGGGTCGATTCGGTCATCATCGCCAATCGCAGCATCGACCGGGCGCAGAAAGTAGCCGCAAATATCCTCCAGATGTGCCAGCAAGACAGGGTGGAACTGGATGTTGTCGATCCCAGTGCTCCGTCTTGTAGCCGGATGCGCAAGGCGGGGGAGGCCAAATCAAGTGTCGAGTCAGCAACGAACCCTGCTCCACCGACGCCGATGGTTTCGGCAACACGGGCTATTGGGCTCGGAGAGATTGTGGATCATATCTGCCAAGTCGATCTGGTGATCTGTGCGACCGGCTCGCCGGACATGGTTTTGACGCACGAGCTAGTTGGCGAGGCCATTAAGAAGTCCCATCGCTCGTTGTTCATCGTGGATATCGCAGTTCCGCGCGACGTGGACCCACAGCTCGGCCGCCTGCCCAATGTATTCCTGTACAACATGGACGACCTCGATCGTATTGTTGCTCAGAATATCGAGGCGCGGCGACAGGAGATCCCTCTCGTCGAAGCGATCATTGCGGATGAAATAGAGTTGTTCAATAAATGGATCGCTACACTTGAAGTGACCGCGACAATCAAGCTCCTCCAGCAGCGACTGACCATGATCAGCACGGCAGAGATCAAGCGGTACGGAAAGATGTTCAACGGCACAGATCAGGAGCAACTCGATAAGTTCACCGACAGTTTGTGCAACAAGATTCTTCATCATCCCATTGCCATACTCCGTGACCTGTCGGCCGATGGGTCCGTAACGGATCGATTGGCCATGGTGGAAGCTATCCACAGAATTTTTCAGCTGGAAGATTTGAAAGAAGAGAACACATGAACGGCATCGTAATAGGCACACGGGGATCTCCGCTGGCGATGTGGCAGGCAAACTACGTTCGGGATACCATTCTCGAAGGGGACAAGACCCTGAGCGTTGAATTGAAGGTAATCAAGACCTTGGGTGACCAGGCCCTGCGGGAGGAATCCTACGGGTCGTTGGACAAGGGCTTGTTCACCACCGAAATTGAAAATGAATTGCTTGCAGGCTCGATCTCCATAGCGGTTCACAGCCTGAAGGATTTACCCACCGAGTTGCCGGATGGCCTGACCGTCGGAGCGATACCTGTCCGGGAAGACCCAGCCGACGCACTGATCAGTAAGAGCGGTGCATCGCTCAAGGAATTGCCGAAAGGCGCCAAGGTTTTCACCGGATCACTACGTCGCAGAGGACAGTTGTTGCACCTGCGTGATGACTTGCAGATCACGCCGGTTCGTGGAAACGTGCAAACCCGGCTGAGGAAGCTCGACGAATCCGACACCGAGGCGACGGTTCTCGCGCGGGCGGGTCTTCTGCGCAGTGGCCTGGCGGGGCGAATCACCGAGCGACTCGATCCGGTGGAGTTCCTGCCGGCATGCGGGCAGGGGGCGCTTGCCCTTGAAATTCGAGAGGATAATGCTGAAGTTCAAGCCGTCCTGCAACCATTCGATGATCTGGCGACTCGGCTGGCGGTGACGGCCGAGCGGGCATTCCTCAAAGGCCTTGGTGGCGGCTGTCAGGTACCGATCGGGGCCTACGCGAGGTTTACTGATGACGGAAAAACGCTTGTTTTGACGGGCATGGTCTCAAGCCTTTGTGGCCAAAAGCTGTTGCGGGACACGATCTCGCAACCTGTCCAGGACGAGTTGTCGGCAAATTCGCTGGGTCGTTCCCTGACGAACCTGCTGCGAGAGCAAGGCTGCCAGGAGATACTGAACGAAGTTCTGGAACAATCGAAACCCCCATCTGGAGATGAACATTGAGTAAGGGACGCATATACCTTGTCGGCGCCGGCCCCGGTGATCCGGGACTGATTACCATGCGAGGGGTCGAGCTGCTCTCGCAGGCGGACGTTATTGTCTACGACTATCTGGTATCCACGAGGTTGTTGGACCACGCGCCATTGGATGCCGAACGTATCTACGTCGGCAAGAAGGCCGGGCAGCACACGCTTAGCCAAGATGGCATTAACAAGCTGCTCGTGGAAAAAGCCCAATCTGGCGCGATCGTCGTTCGCCTCAAGGGCGGCGACCCGTTTGTCTTCGGCCGGGGCGGCGAGGAAGCGCTGGAGGCCGTTAAGGCGGGCATTGAATTTGAGGTCGTGCCTGGCATAACCGCGGGCGTGGCCGGGCCAGCCTATGCGGGCATTCCCGTTACCCATCGCGGCCTGGCCAGCAACCTCGGGCTGATCACGGGCCACGAGACGCCGGACAAGCCAGATTCCGACCTGGACTTCGAAGCACTGGCGAAATGGCGAGGAACGCTGGTGTTCTATATGGGCGTCAGCAATCTCGATCGCATCTGCACGAGCCTGCGGGAACACGGCATGGACGGGCAGACCCCCGCAGCGCTGGTCCGGTGGGGAACGACCTCCCGCCAGCGTGTCGTGACGGGCACGCTTGAGACTATTCCGCAGATCGCCAGTGACGCCAAGATCAAGCCGCCCGCACTTATTGTCATTGGCGACGTGGTCCAGTTGCGCGACCAGTTGAAGTGGTTCGATTCGCGACCGTTGCTCCAAAGGACCGTCGTTGTTACTCGCGCCCGGACCCAGGCATCGGGGCTTTGCAGGCAACTCGATCAACTCGGAGCCGAAGTCATCGAAATGCCTGCGATACGAATAGCCCGGCCGGCAGACGACCAGCCATTGCGGGATGCCGTCTCAAATCTGCAAGACTTCGACTGGGTCGTCTTCACAAGCGCTAACGCTGTCGAAGCTTTTTTTGAGACGCTCCATCAAACGGGTCTGGACTCGCGGGCACTGGGCAGTAACTCGATATGCGCCATCGGACCGGTTACGGCCGAGCGGCTGGCAAGCCATGGAATTCATGCTGACGTTCAGCCGGCGAAGTTCCTCGGCAGCGAGATCGCCAGCGCGATCGACTCGGCAGGAGGCCTTGACGGCAAGAAGGTTCTCTGCCCTCGTGCGGATATCGCTCCTCGCGACCTGGTTGACGATCTGGAAGCCAGGGGCGCCGTCGTGCAGCAGGTCGTCGCCTATCGCACCGAGCCGGACTGCTCCCATGCCGATCAGGTAGCGGACTTGCTGGGCGATAACTGTTTGAGTTGGATTACCTTTACCAGTTCGTCCACTGTGAAGAACTTCTTTGGGGCGATTTCCCCCGAGCAGGTTCGTGACTCATCGGTTCGCCTTGCGAGCATCGGGCCGGTGACGTCCGCGACGCTCAAAGAATTTGCAATAACTCCGGACGTTGAGGCCAAAGAACACACCGTCAACGGGCTGGTATCTGCTATATTAGATATAGAGAACTCTGAGGGAGAGGCTCTGTGATTGGAATTTCAAAACTTTACTGCGGTACGATCGAGCCGTCTGACGTGCTTCGCTATGGGGCGCGCAGCAAGGATCTGCCCAGCAACCTGCTGCAGTTCTCTGCCGACAAGAAGCCGGTAGTGGTTTGGAATTGCACCCGCCGGTGCAATCTCAAGTGCATTCACTGCTATTCGCACTCCGACAACAAGGAATACGATGGACAGATGACCACCGAACAGGGCATGGCTCTGCTCGAAGATCTCGCCGAGTTCGGCGCTCCGGTGATCCTGTTTTCCGGTGGCGAGCCGCTGATTCGAAAGGATCTGTTCGAGCTGGCGTCCAAGGCCGTCAGTCTTGGAATGAGGGCAGTGATTTCCACGAACGGAACCTTGATAACGCCCGAGATAGCCGGGCGGCTCCGCGAGGTCGGCCTCAGCTATGTCGGAGTCTCGATCGATGGGCTCAGGGAAGTCAACGACAAGTTCCGCGGGCATCCGGGGGCCTTTGAAGCGGCCATGGCAGGCATTCGCAATTGCCGCAAGGCCGGGATCAAGGTCGGACTTCGCTGCACGGTCACTAAACACAACGCCGACCAGGTGCCTGGTATATTCAAGCTGCTGCGGGATGAGGATATCCCGCGAGTCTGCTTCTATCACCTGGCCTACGCAGGGCGCGGTGCGGATTTGCAGAAGGAAGACCTCAGCCATCAGCAGACGCGAGATCTGATCGATCTCATTATTGATTCGACAGCCAAGCTGCACGCCGACGGGCTGGCCAAAGAAGTTCTAACCGTGGACAATCACGCAGATGGGCCGTACCTGTATCTTCGGATGCTCAGAGAGAAAAGCCCCAACGCGGCCAATGTCTTGAAGCTGATGCGAATGAATGGCGGCAATTCGTCCGGCAGTGGGATCGGGTGCGTCTCATGGGACGGTTCTGTGCATGCCGATCAATTCTGGCGGCACTTGTCTTTCGGGAACGTCAACGAGCGAAAGTTCTCCGAGATTTGGACCGACATGTCCAACCCGATCATGGCCTCACTCAAGGACAAACGCCCGCACGTCAAGGGTCGCTGCAAACAGTGCAGCTTCCTCAATATGTGCGGAGGCAACCTTCGCGTTCGCGGCGAGGCGGTGACAGGCGATATGTGGGCATGTGACCCGGCCTGCTACCTCACCGACGAGGAAATCTCCACGGTGCTCCCAGAGGAGGACGCGTAAGTGCACCCTCATCAGACCGCCCCTGCCATGGGCCAGGAGTATTTGCCGCGATTGATTGCCTGGGAGGTAACCCGCTCGTGCCTGCTCGCCTGCAAGCACTGCCGCGCATCCGCCCATGCCGAAGCCTACTCCGACGAACTGACGACGGCGGAGTGCTTCAAGGTGATCGATAATATCGTTTCGTTCGCCAAGCCCATCATCATCCTCACCGGCGGCGAGCCGATGCTGCGAGAGGATATCTACGAGATCGCCAGGTACGCTACCGATGCTGGCCTTCGGACGGTGATGGCTCCCTGCGGTACGCTTATCGACGACGAGTCCGCCCGCAAGATGCTCGCCTCGGGTATCAAGCACATTTCGATTTCGCTGGATGGCGCGACTCCCGCCAGTCACGATGCGTTCCGTGGTGTGCCCGGAGCGTTTGAAAAGTCGCTCAAGGGCCTCGAGGCTGCAAAGAGGGCCGGGCTGGACTTCCAGATCAACACCACGATCACCACCGACAATATCGACGAGGTCGAGGAGATCATGAAGCTGGCCATCCGGCTTGGAGCGTCGGTGTTCAACCCGTTTATGCTCGTTCCAACCGGCCGGGGAAAAGACCTCATCAATCATGAGATCTCGGCCGAGCAATACGAGGAAACTCTTCGATGGCTGGCCGGCCTGCAAAGCAAAGATGACATCAGTATTCGGGTGACTTGCGCCCCGCACTATCAGCGAATCACCCGCCAGCTTGGCTTGCACAAGGGCGGGTCGCATGCGGCCAAGGGCTGCATGGGCGGGCAATCATTCGCATTTATTTCCCACCGCGGCAAGGTGCAGATATGTGGTTTCCTGGAGGCCGAAGCGGGCGATCTTCGCGCGGAAGACCTGAACTTCCGGAAGATATGGGAAACCTCCGAGCTGTTCGCCGAGGTGCGGGACGTTGCAGGCTATCGAGGCCGATGCGGATATTGCGAGTTTGGCCGGGTCTGCGGCGGATGTCGCGCCCGGGCCTTCGCCCTGAGCGGCGACTATCTTTCGGACGAACCGTTCTGCCTTCATCAGCCCCAGCAAACCCCGCAGCCAAAACTCGACGAGCTGGACGAAAAAATCCTGTCGAAAATACAGAGGCGCTTTCCCGTCGCAAGGCGGCCTTTTGACGTCCTGGCCGAGCAATACGACGAGAGTGCCGACGAGCTCATCGAGCGGACCTCCCGCATGGTCACTGACGGGCTCATCCGTCGGCTGGGCGCGGTGTTCGATTCCCAGTCTCTGGGATATGTGTCGACGCTGGTCGCCGCCGAGATCCCACCCGATCGACTCGCGGAAGTAGCGAAAATGGTCAGCGAACTTCCGAGCGTCACGCACAATTATCGTCGCGAGCACCGCTACAACTTGTGGTTCACGCTGACTACCGAATCGCTGGCCATACGGCAGGAGATCCTCGCTGATCTCGCCGGCCGCACGGGCCTCGATCAGTTCCATTCACTGCCAGCCATGGCGGTCTACAAGATCGGCGTGAACTTCCAGCTTGGGCTCGGCCGTGACGCGCCAGAACCTTCCGACCAGCCGAGCGAGCCGCTGTCTGGAGAGCAGGCAGAATTCGCAGAGGATCAGAAACAACTCGTCCGCATACTTCAGGAAAGCATCTCGGTGACGGCCTGCCCGTTTGATGAAGTGGCCAAGCAGCTTGGCTGGACCGCCGATCGCGTAATCGACCAGGTCGAGCAGTGGCGCAAGAGCGGCGTGGTTCGGCGATTTGGGGCGGTGATGAATCATCGGAGCCTTGGCTTCGGGGCGAACGGCATGGCCGTGTTCCGGGTGGACGATGACCAGATCGATCAACTGGGACAACGCCTGGCCGGTTGCGATGATGTTTCTCACTGTTACCACCGGCCGGCAATAGACGGCTTCGATTACAATCTCTATGCAATGGTGCATGGCCGATCCGTCGATCAAGTGCGGTCGATCGTGGCTGAACTTGTCGAAGAGATTCACCCTCACGAACATGCTATTCTGTTTTCTACGACCGAGTACAAGAAGACGTCCATGAGGTACTTCCTCTAGAGAAGCATGCAGAACAATGGGTTAAATCAAAGGGTAAAGAAAATGAAAGAATGGTTCGACGTTGCATTGCAGGCGAGTGTGGTTCGAAGGGCTTTGAAGTACGCGGTAGTGGTGGGAGCTATCCTGATCACTATCAACCACGGCGACGCAATCCTGAGAGGAGATGTCCACGGTATACGCCTGTTCAAGATGGGACTCACCGTCACAGTGCCGTATCTCGTGTCCACGTTTTCCAGCGTCGGTGCGTTGCGCCAGGTACGCTCATCGACTTCCTCTTGAGGCGGACCTAATTCGGGAATTAAATCAAGCCGTGAAAAAAGCAGTGATAGAAAATGCCGTCCCGATTTAAATCCTACGCTTGCTGTTGTCAACTGAGCTCTGGTAGGTAAGTTTGCATTAGTGGAGTTTGACTTCAATAAAATGGAATACCGTGCAGATGATATTTATGGTGCCGTGGTGTCAGCATTGGAGACCAACCGCCTTGATTGTGCTTTAGCGGGATCCGAGAGGCTCCTGGAGATTGACGCAGATCAGGAACGGGCTCTTATCACTCATGGCATGGTTCTTCTTCAACTTAATAGACTTGATGAGGCGAAGGAATTCCTTGAGCGGAGCATACGGAAGTTTGGTGATTCAGGGGCTGCCTTAACAAATCTGGCAAAGGTTCTTGATGGGCAAGGGCAGAAGGAAGCCGCACAAAAAATGCTGCGGCATTCCTTACATGTGGATCCAAACCAGAACGCTGGGCTTGTGTGGTATGTTTCGATCTGTCATGAGCGGAGTGGTACAATAGGCATGATCGAAGCATTGGAGGAGATTCGACGCGAACCTGATAGTTGGCGAGCGATGTTGTGGCTGACAAGAGTATACCTTGATGGTGGGCAGCTTGAAACAGCGATGGCGATGTACCGCAAATCGCTATCTATGGGCTTTGATTCGGACGCCTTATTTATGATCTCAGGCGATCTTGGCAAACACGGTTTTCCTGAGGAAAGCATTGACTTGGTGAACAGCCGATTTGTCCCGGGGACTCATGATCCAAGGGTAGGACTAAACCTGTTACAAAACTTCTTGGATCTAGGCCTAGGCTTGGAAGGCCAGCAGTTGCTCTCCAGTATGCGGGAATACCCACATGATGCAATTATGCGAGAACTGGCATGGTATGAGCAAAAACTTATGAAGTTGGCATGAGTGAAGCAGTGTCCTGAAGCGGTGAAGCGGCCCACGGGCTGGGGTGGTCCAGATTAAATCGGGACGGTTTAATTGTGGCGGCTTCGGTGATCACACAAACGCGGACACGAGTGTCTTGCCGAGCCATCGCAGCGCACTGCTGGGTGCGGTGGGGTTGCCGGCTGGCTGTGTGATGGCCTGGTGGTTCGTCTCGTAGAACGTTGGTGGTTCGTACGTCCAGCCGTGCGCGAGCCGCTTTACTTCCATGCGGAGCAGTCGCAGCATCACAGTGCCCAGTACGGGCGCTACCAGACGCGGGGTTAGGCCGAATTCGCTATAAATGTCCTCCAGCATCGAGGTCATTTTCTTTTTCATCGCGGGGTTGTCTTTATAGAACTTACTTGCAGCCCAGACCGATCCAGCCAGGAACGTCGGGACCCCTTCGACTTCCCACGCATATCGTCGGCGAACGCGCGGGTCGGGATGGTTCTTATGCTTTTTCCAGCCCTTTATCGCCGTGCGAACTGCGCGGATCACGCTGGGGCCGTTGACGTCGAAATCGCGTTTGAACGCTCGCAGCAGGAACTCCGTCTCCTGGCCTGGAGCCAGGTTCGGATGGTTGAAGTTGAAGCGATACTGGCCGTGGACGTCCGCCTCGGACAGTTCGTCGTGTATGCGGCCTTCATCGGTAAATTGCTGGTAAAGCGGCGTGCCCGGAATCGGCGTGTAGAGCATGAACTGGTGGAAGTCCGTATCGTGGTCTGCGGCGTAGTCGATTGCCTCGTCGATATTCTCGGGCGTGTGTTCTTCCATGCCGATAATCGTCGAGCCCAGCACGCGAATACCATGCGACTGAAGTTCCCGCACGAACGCTCGCGTATCGGTTCCGTGCAGCTTGGTGTACTGGCTGTCCTTGCCTTCGAGGCCCATCCATATCCATGACACCCCGAGCCGCACCAGTTCGTCCATGGTGTACAGCTTGAGTGCATTGGCGGAACTGAATACGTTCAGCGACCATGCCTTGTCGTGGATTTCCATCAGTTCCAGCAGCCGCATGGCCCGCTTTTTGTGCAGCAGGAAGTTCTCGTCCATCACAAAGAAGGACAGGACACCCATCTCGTCGGCCAGTTCGCTCATTACGGCGAAAAGTTCGTCTCCGGTCTCGTAGAAGTTGATGAACTTCCCTTTGCCGCCGAACATCGCCGAAGTCGAGCAGAAATTGCAGCCGATCGGGCAGCCCACCGACGGGATCAGAGCGGCAGCCATATTGCCCGGGTTGAACGGCAGGTCAATGCCCATAGTGCGTCGGCTGAAGCCGGACCAGATCCGCGGATGGCGGATGGGCCGGTTTTCATCTTCGCCGAGGTACGCTCTGAACCATCGCACGCCATCTCCACGGACTACGTGGTCGGCGTCGATGCTGGTCTTGATCTGTGGGGCGTTGGCGATGTGTCCGCCGACGACGATGGCCGCCTGTGGTGCGTGCTTGCGGATCAACTCGCACATTTTTTCGACTTTGACGAGGTTGGGCAGGATCGCGCTGATGCCGATCACGTCGTAGCTGTTATCGCGAATCTCCTGGATGAAGCGGTCGAGGTCGGGAAAGTCCAGGCACGTGCATTTGGCGTTGATGTTCGACTGGATGAGCATCAGCCCCCAACTGCGGTGGAACATTCTCAGCGAGAACGCACCCTGGACGCGTGTGACCTGATTGTGCCACAACTCCATCGGGTTGATCGCCCGGCTGCCGTAATCGTCGTCCTGGGCATAGGGGCCGAAAACACTCGTCAGTAAAACCTTCGCACGCGAGCGAAGCGGATGGGTGGTCAGGTCTTCCAACTTACCGGTATCGGCGATTGAACAAATGCTCATAGTAGTCTTTCCGGGCGGATAGCCGCATTGTCAGCTTGCAGTGTCGCATTATACGGAAGCGAGCAGCCGGGGTGTAAACAATTGTCGGCTTTTCCGCAGCCGCTTCCTGTAGCACAGTAATGATAGGCTGTACTACAGTTGCGGCGTTGGCTAGGTCGAAATCTTACTTCGATCCGGCTTTGGCTCGTCGTCGCGGGCGTTTCGAGTCCGGTCGCCGATGACCGCTGCCTTTCTTTGACGGCGCTTCGGCCGGCGGTTCGGAGTAGCCTTCCGGGCAGATAACCTGGGGTAGCTTGTCGCCGATCAGCCTGCGCACCCCAGCTACGAACCGTCGATCGGCAGGGGTGACGAAGCTGGTCGCCTGGCCGCTCGCTTCCACGCGTGCGGTCCGCCCGATGCGATGCACATAGTCTTCCGCGTTGTGCGGGAAGTCGTAGTTGATCACGTGCTCGATATTGCTGATGTCCAGCCCGCGAGCGGCGATGTCGGTGGCGATCAGGACGCGACAATTTCCGTCGCGGAAGCCGGCCAACGCCTTGTCGCGCTGGGACTGTTCGAGGTCGCCATGAATCCGCGCCGCCCGGACTCGCCGGTTGGAAATCTGGCGGGCAAGGCGATCGACGCCACGCTTGGTGCGAAGGAATATCAGCACGCGGCCTTTGCTTTTCTTCAGCATTTCCAACAGAAAACGCGTCTTGTTGTCCTCGGCCAGCAGGAAAAGCTCCTGGCGGGCGCGGTGGGCCGGGGCGCAAAGCCCGATCTGCACGCGGACCGGGTCGTGCATGTTTTTGCGGACGATCCGCTCGACGTCGTCGGGCAGGGTGGCGGTGAACATCAGCGTCTGGCGATTGCTCGGCAGTACGTCCAGGATGCGACGGATTTGAGGCATGAACCCCATGTCGTGCATCCGGTCGGCTTCGTCGACCGCGAAGATCTCGACTTCATTGAACGACACCTTGCCGCTTTCGATGTGGTCGATCAGTCGCCCGGGGGTTGCGACCAGCACGTTGGGCCAGGACCGCAGGGCTGCATAATCTTCGTCCATCGGCACGCCGCCGACAATCGTCGCCACCCGGATACCGGACGTCTTTCCCAACTGGTTGAACATCGAGGTGATCTGGGCTGCCAGCTCGCGCGTTGGCGCCAGCACCAGGGCACCGAGTTCCATCCGTCCGGTCAGTCGCTGGATAATCGGCAGGGCGAAAGCGGCCGTCTTGCCCGTGCCCGTCTGCGCCAGGCCGATAATATCCTTACCCTCCAATGCGGGCGGGATACCGGCGGCCTGGATGGGTGTGGGTTTTACATACCCGGCCTGGCGGATGCTCTCATGAATGGTTTCGTGAAAGGGGAAATCGGCAAACGTCACATCTTTTTCGGTAGACAATCTAAAATCTCCATGCGCCCACGATAAATAATCAACTCCAATCGCGGCGGGAGAGGCGAAATGCGACTCCATGTGGGTTACCGCGTCGAGCAGCTGGGAAACATGACGCGCGACCTGTTCGCGCTGGTCAGTTTCCATGCGCCCGACGTATTCTCGGACGCCCAGCAGCATCTGCGCCTTGGCCAGCAGGCCTGCCGCGACCGGACTCTTGGTGGGAGCTTACCCGTTCCAGAGCCCCCGCGGCTGCGCGATGCTTGAATCGTTCAGGTGCCTAGTATATCGACCAACCGAACAAAATTGGTGCAAAAAAAGAAATGATTAAAAAATGTTTCATGTTCTCCAGCATCGATTTCCCTCTCGATTTGATCGATTGCGGGCAAATTACTTTGAATGCGAGAGGGCCTCCGGTAGGGTAGGACTGTCGGCCGATGGCGAGCCGACTTGCGAAGGTAAACGGTATGGAAGACGTTCAACTGATTGCGACAACAACGGGTGGCCTCGAAGCGTGCGTCAAGCGAGAGTTACGCGAGCTGGGCTTTGAAGACGCAAAAGTGTTTTCGCCCGGACGTATTATTTTCCAGGCAGACTTGGCCGGCCTGGCCCGCGCAAACCTCTGGCTGCGAACGGCTGACCGGGTAATGCTTGTGGTCGGATTGTTCGAGGCTCGCGACTTTGGCGAGTTGTTCGACCGCACGCACGCCTTGCCGTGGCAGGAGTGGATCGGCGCCGACGGCGCGTTTCCGGTTCGCGGACGCAGCCACAAGAGCCAACTGTCTTCGGTCCCAGCCTGCCAGAAAATCGTCAAGAAGGCCATCGTCGATAAACTGCTGGCCGCCCACGGCGTGAGCGAACTGCCCGAAACGGGCGCGGCCTATACCGTTGAGGTCGCCCTTCGCGAAGACCAGGTTCTGTTGACGCTCGACACGACCGGGCCTGGTCTGAACAAACGCGGCTATCGTGCCGCAGCCGGGCCGTCGCCACTGAAAGAAACTCTCGCCGCAGCACTGGTGCAGCTTAGCTTCTGGAAGCCAGACCGACAGCTGGTCGATCCGTTCTGCGGAAGCGGAACTATCCCGATCGAGGCGGCGATGATCGCACGGAATATCGCGCCGGGGCTGAATCGTGTTTTCGCGGCCGAGCGCTGGCCGGCTATCCCGGCCGACTGCTGGAAGGACGAACGGCAAGCCGCTCGCGATCAGATCAAGCCCGCTCTGCCGCTGCGAATCATCGGGACTGACATCGAGCCGAAGGCGCTAGGCCTTTCCGCGCATCATGCGAAGCTGGCCGGCGTCGACGGTGACATTCACTTTCAAGCCCAGCCATTCGAGACGCTCTCCTCCAGCCGGGAGTATGGCTGCGTGATCTGCAACCCGCCATACGGCAAGCGATTCGAGGGCGGCGTGGACGTCTCGGATATATATCGATCGATGCCCGGCGTTTTTCGCAACCTGCCGACCTGGTCATTCTTCGTAATCACCAGCGTGGACCTGGAGGGGATTCTCGGCCAGACCGCCGACCGCCGCCGCAAGCTCTACAACGGCCAGATCGAATGTACGTACTACCAGTTCCACGGCCCGCGCCAGCCGAAAATTGTTCCTGAAACGGTCGCATCGTCATCGGAGCAGGAGGAAGCAATCGAGCCGGCCGAGCAGACTCCGCCACCTCCGCCGTCTCCGCCGCCGGCGGCCTTTGGCGGCCTCATGGCCAATGCTTCCAAGCAGGCTGAGCTGTTCACCAATCGGCTGCGGAAGATGGCCAGGCACCTGCGAAAGTGGCCCGGGCGGGGAGTGACGTGCTATCGACTCTACGATCGCGACATTCCGGAAATACCCCTGGCGATCGAAGTCTACGAGGGGCGGCTGCACATCACCGAGTACGACCGCCCGCACGACCGCACGCCGGCACAGCACGTCGACTGGCTGGAAATGCTCGTAGCGATCGCCGGCGAGGTGCTGGACGTCCCTCGCGAGAACATCTTCCTCAAGCGTCGCCAGAGGCAGCGGGGCGCCGACCAATACGAAAAAGTCTCCGAGGTTCGTAACGCCTTCACCGTCCACGAAGGCGGCCTGGCGTTCGAGGTGAATTTATCGAGCTATCTCGATACGGGCCTGTTCCTCGACCACCGCAAGACGCGCGAAATGGTCCGCGCCGAATCCGAAGGCAAGCGAGTGCTGAACCTGTTCTCCTATACCGGTTCATTTTCGGTCTATGCAGCCGCCGGCGGGGCGACCACAACGACGACGGTGGACCTGTCCAAGACGTATCTCAATTGGGCCAAGCACAATCTTGCAGCCAACGGGTTCGAGGGCGACGAGCATCGGCTGGTGCATCGCGACGTGATGGAATATGTGCACGAGCACACGGCCGGCCCGCATTACGACCTGGCCGTGATCGACCCGCCCACGTTTTCCAACAGCAAGCGGGCGGAGAATGTCTTCGACGTGCAACGAGATTACGTCGAACTGCTCAACGCGGCGGCCAAGCTGATGTCGCCCGGCGGGGTGATCTACTTCGCCACGAACTTCCGCCGGTTCAAGATAGACCCCGACGCACTGGTCGGCCTGAGCATCCACGAAATCACCCGACAGACGATCCCCGAAGATTTCCGCAACAAGCGAATTCATCGCTGCTGGCGGATGGTGGTTGGAGGCTAGCTCTGCAGCATCGCTTCGGCGGCGCGCAGGCCGTCGATCGCACTTGACACAATGCCTCCCGCATAGCCCGCACCCTCGCCGGCGGGGTAAAGCCCTCGCGCTGCTGGCGATTGGAACTGCTCGTCGCGCACGATCCGCACCGGGCTGGAACTGCGAGTCTCGGCCGCGTATACGATTCCATCGGCCGGCCGCACGTCGCTGAGCTTGCGAAGCATTTTCGGCATGGCTGACAGCAGCGTCTCGCGGACAAAGCCCGGCAGGATCTCGTGCAAGTCGGCCGCGACGGAACGCGAGCACGAGCGATCGTCCGGCAGCGACGACGAAACCCGCCCGGCCAGGAAATCGGTCAGCCCGCATGCAGGCAGCGAGTAATCGCTACCGCCAGCTTCGAACGCCCGGGCCTCGATCTCACCCTGCCATCGCAGCCCCGCCAGCGGATCGGCCTGATCGTCGGCGAAATCCGTAGGATCGACCGGGACGAGGAACCCCGCATTGCCGTAGCGGTCGCCGCGGCCGGCCAGGCTCATTCCGTTGCTCGTCAGCATACCCGGCGACGACGCACAGGTGATCACCGACCCGCCCGGACACGTGCAGAACGAGTAGCAAGCGCGGGCTGCGCCTTGGGGCCGGCGCGTCAGGCGGAAGTTGGCCGCACCCAAACGCGGATGGCCTGCATGTTGACCATATTGCGAACAATCGATCTGTTTTTGAGGAACTTCGATCCGCACACCCACGGCGAAGGATTTGGCCGCCAGGGTGATTTGCGAGTCATGCAGCATTTCGTATACGTCTCTCGCGCTGTGGCCGGTGGCTAGCAGGCAATGATTCGTCGCAAAGCGCTGGCCGTTGACGATGACCGCGGTCAGGCGACCGTCGTCGATCTCCAGGCCTTCCAGCCGCGAGTGGAATCGCACGTCGCCGCCTATTTCCACGATCTGTTGTCGCAGTCGGGGCACGATCTCGCCCAGTCGATCGCTGCCGACGTGCGGATCGGAGTCGATGAGGATTTCCTCCGGCGCGCCGCAATCCACCAGCAGCTTCAGCACGGTGTTCAAGTGCCCGCGCAGCTTCGATCGCGCGGTTAATTTGCCGTCGGAAAACAGGCCCGCCCCGCCCTCGCCGAACAGGACGTTGTCTTGCGGGTCCAGCTTGCCCCTGGACCAGAATTTCCCCACGCTGGCGGTGCGCTCTTCGACAGGCGCGCCGCGCTCGATCAGGATCGGCCGGGCGCCGGCCTTCGCCAATCGCCAGGCGGCCAGCAAACCGGCCGGCCCAGCTCCCACGACAACCGGCGGATACTCCGGCGAAAACGCAGCCGACGTTGCAGCCGCCGCGGCGTCGGTTGGCGGTTGCGGCTCGGGCTGGATAGCGACGCCGTCTAGCCCTTGCCATTGTTCCAGCATTTCCTGAGCGGAAGAGTCTTCGATCTCAGCCTCGACCGTCAGCGTGAAGCAGACTTTCGTTCGCATGCGTCGCGCGTCGATCGAGCGGCGAATGACGACGAACGACAGAACGTCCGGCCGCATGATACCGAGGCGTTTTGCGACCGCTCGGCGAATGTGCTGATCTGCGTAGTCAAGATCAACGGCAAGTTGGGTAAGTCGAATTTTCATGGCGTTAAGTTAGACCAGACTGGCGGGCCGGGCGAAATCTAATTCTCAATCGCCGCCGAACCAAACCCACGGCCGGCGATACGATGGGCAATTACATAAAGGATACAAATTGAACAGCAAAAGCATTCACCGCAGAGTTCTCTGCTTTCTCAGCGGCTCCTGCGAACTCTGCGGTTAATGTTTTTTGTCATTCGTTTGCCATACCGTTTTTGCGCGCACTTTGGCCGGTTTTCGCGCAAAACCAGGGAAATTCTTTAAAAAACTATTCCACGGCCTGGCCATGGTTTGGGAATTTGCAAACCCGCGCGCGGTGCCGTTTGCGCGCGCAAAACAGGTACATCATCAGTAAGGGTGAGGGCGCGCTACGCGCGAACCTCTCAATTTAGGATTTCGGATTTGGGATTGAGAAGAAGAAACAGATTGAACGACAGAAACGAAACATCACAAAGCAGCGGGGACGGGTGGCATGGCTTGCTTGCAAGCCATGTACTTGAATCTAGCCGATGCAACACGGCTTGCAAGCAAGCCGTGGCACCCGACATCGTGAATCTTGCTACTGGCAATTTGGGCATTGGGAACTTGATTACTTGGGATTTGGACAAAAAAATGCCAACACCGTCCATTCAAAACGCTAAGTATCCAAATACAAAAGACCTGCCGACATCAAGGCCTGTTCGTTTCTGCACCGACGTGTGCCATTCGGGACAGTTTCGTACGCTTTCGTACGCTTTGCCACAGTTAGGTACGCTCTCGCACGCCCGGGGACGTTCGAGTACGAATGAGCCACGAGTGTCGCACGCTACCGAGAAACAGAGAAGCTGGCGTGAACGGGCTCAAAGAGGGCAGAACCGGCGGCGGAACGACGGGACTGGCGGATGGGGTTGGAGATTTGAAAAACCCCGGAAAAAGGATGGTAAAGAACTGTTACTGAATTCAGATAGTAACTTCAGACAATTGCTAATGGGCCATTTCCATGAAACGCAGGCCGATCGCAAGGTGGCCGGTGCGGAGGATCGAGTTTCGGTCCACGCGAACGACTATCGCCTCACTGGGGTCGTGGCCGAGGTCGGCGAATTCCGGCCGGGGTACGCTGCCGAGGGTGAGCTTCAGTGGGTCGCCGGCTTTAACGGGTACCGAGGCAGGTATATACATCATCATCCCGCCCTTGGAGATGTCCACGCAGCGGCCGGGAAATTCCCGCTCGCTCATGCCGTGGAAGAATTGCACGCTCGTCGGCAACGGGTGCCGGGCGTGCTGCCTTCGATCTTTTGCAGATGCAACGCTCATAGGATGCTCCTTCATCTTAAGCCCACCTGGAGTCTATATCGGACATTGGGGCGGAGGTATTTACTAAGAAGCTATCCCATAAATCCAATTCGCGAGGCAAGCGGGCCTTTTGCCGGCCGGCTGTATGCCGAAAACTCGGCCAATCGTCGTGATTCGACATCGCTTTCGCTCTTTGCCGGATCGAAAAAAACCGCGCTTTCGCCTGCGAAGCGGTTTTTGGGACAACTTCTGACTTTGCGCTTTGCTTCCGGGGAGTTTTTGGGCAATGATGCTATGCAACGATCAACTTTCGGACCGTATGGAGACGGTACGGCCGGGGTAGGAGACGGACATGTCTGAGAAACTAAAACGTATCGGTATCCTCACCGGCGGCGGCGATTGTCCCGGGCTCAACGCGGTTATCCGGTCGGTGGCCAAGTCGGCCATGGGCATCGGGCTGGAAGTCGTCGGCATCGAGGACGGCTACCTGGGGCTTATCCAGAACCGCATGCGAGTGTTGACGTACCAGGACGTAAGCGGCATATTGACGCTGGGCGGGACGATTCTCGGCTCGTCGAACAAAGCCAACCCCGCCAAGTACGCCGTGCCCGACGGCAAGGGCGGCTGGCAGATCCAGGACGTTCGCGATCAGGTTGTGAAGCATTACGAAGAAGCCAGGCTCGACGCGATGGTCGTGATCGGCGGCGACGGCACGATGAGTGGAGCGGCCAAGCTGATCTCTCGCGGCCTGCGGGTCGTCGGCGTACCCAAGACGATCGACAACGATTTGTGGGCTACGGACGTCACGTTTGGCCACGACACGGCCGTCAATACCGCATCAGACGCATTGGATAAAGTACATACGACAGCATCCAGCCACCACCGCGTCATGGTCGTCGAGCTGATGGGTCGATACGCCGGCTGGCTTACGATGCACGCCGGAGTCGCATCTGGAGCCGACGTGATCCTGATTCCAGAGATACCGTTCAAGATCGAGTCGGTGGCCGACAGGTGCTACCAGCGGTCGAAGGTGGGCAAGGGCTTCACGATCATCGCCGTCGGCGAAGGCGCCAAGCTCGAAGGCGGCGAGATGTTCGTCGACCACATCGTGGAAGACTCGCCCGACCCGATCCGGCTGGGCGGAATAGCCAAGTACGTCGCCAAACACGTCGAGGATCTGACGGGCCTGGACGGACGGGCGATTATCCTCGGTCACGTGCAGCGGGGCGGCACGCCAACGCCGTTCGATCGGGTGCTGGCTACGCGGTTCGGCTTCCACGCCATGGAATTGCTGGCGACGGGGCAGTTCAATCGGCTGGTGGTGCAGCAGGCCGGCGAGATCACCTCCGTCCCGATCGAAGAGGTCGCAGACAAGGTGCGGACGATCCCGCTGGATCATCAATTGATCCGGGCGGCAAGGGCGATCGGAACCAGTTTTGGCGACTGACGTGCATTTGCAAAACCACACACAAGCGAGGGGTGTGCGATGGGCGACGCTGGCCGTGCTGGCAGCCCTGGTCATTCCGGCCGGCGACGTCGCTGGTGAATCTGTCCGTCGCCAAGCCGCTCGCGAGGTCGCGAAGTACGAAACGTCATCCAAAGCCGTTGTCGGCCTGGTGGCAGTGGACCTGCGAACCGGTCGGACGATCGCCGAGCATCGCGCGAGCGAATCGCTCCTGCCGGCCAGTAACCAGAAACTCCTGACCACCGCGTTCGCATTGGCGAGTCTGGGCAACGACTTCGAGTTCACCACGGCCGTCTATCAACTCGGCGACGACGTGGTGGTCATCGGCGACGGCGACCCGACGTTGGGCGATCCGAGACTCGCCGCCCGGGCCGGCACCGACATATACGCCGAGTTGGACCGTTGGTCGTCGGCGGTGGCAGCCAGGCTGCCCGACGGCATCGCGGGCGATCTGCTGGTCTGCTCGGGCCTGGCCGCCAAGGCCTATCGCAACCCGGACTGGCCGGCCAGGCAGCACCATCGTGCGTACGCCGCTCCGATTTCGGGGCTGAACTTCCACAACAATTGCTTCGGCGTGACGTTCGCGGTTGCGGGCGGGCGAGCGTCGGCTAGCGTGCAGCCGCAAAGCCAGTTCATCGAAATTGTCGGATCGGTCCGGCCGGGCAAGAAGCATCTCTGGTCGCTCAAGAGCGATGCGACCGATTCGTCGGTGAAACTCAGCGGGACGGTGACCGGGTCGGTCAGCCAGCCGCGAAGCGTCGCCGCCAACCACCCGCCGCTGTTGCTGGGGCGAGTGTTCGCCGATCGTTTGGCCCGAGCAGGCGTGCGAATCGGCGGGCAGATCCGCAGCGTCTCGCCCGACGAGTTGGACCTGTCTCGCCTGCAATCGATCTGTCGCACGCGAACGCCGCTGTCGGTCGTCATCCGCCGGGCCAACAAGCGCAGCCTCAACATGGCCGCAGAGTGCTTGTTCCTCCGCGCGGGCGACGGCACATGGGCCAACAGCGCCGAGAAGATGACCCGCACCCTGGGCGAGCATTACGGCCTGCCGGCCGGCAGCATCACCGTTCGCGACGGCAGCGGCCTGTCACGCCACAATCGCGTCACCGCACGCGCAATGGTTCGGCTGCTGAGATCGGCCGTCGAACGTCCCGATGCGATGGTCCTGCTGACGAGCCTGCCGAGAAGCGGCGAGGCCGCCGGTTCGCTTCGCAAGCGCCTCCGCGAGAAAGACCTTCGCGGGCGGGTGCTGGCCAAGACGGGCAGCCTCGACGGCGTGACCTGCCTGAGCGGCTATGTGCTGGACGAAGGCAACCGGCCGGCCATCGCATTTTCTTTCCTGGTCAATCGCATTCCCGCCGGCAAGAAGTGGGTGGCGTGGGAACTCGAAAACCGCCTGTGCCGATTGTTCGTCCAGGCAGCCAACTCACCCCAATCAAAAAAGTAAACTTATCTTCAGCCCGCCTGCCGGCTGTGATATAACAACCTGCTCGAAAAGGTCCATGTCAAGGAGACTATCCATGCATACAGCAATCGACGCCGCCCTGAGCGACACCGCTAACTCTTTCGTCAATCCGATCGGCTTGAAACTGCTGACGCCGTTGCTGGTATTTGGCGTTCTGGCGTTGGTGTGCGGCTGTGCTGGTTCCGCTTCGGCCGGCGAGGCCGATTCGCTAAGCGCGCTCCGTCAGCATCTGGCCAAAGAAGTTGCCGACTACGAGAAAGAGTCCGGCGCGATCGTCGGCCTGTACGTCACCGACATTCGCAGCGGCGAAGAGGTCATGAAGATTCGCCAGGACGATATGATGAAGCCGGGCAGCAACCAGAAGCTGCTCACGTCGGCACTTGCCCTGGCAGAGCTTGGCCCGGACTTTGAATTCTCCACCCGCGTCTACCGCAAGGGCGATAGCGTGTACGTTGTCGGCGACGGGGACTCGACTTTGGGCGCTCCGGAATTCGTTAAAGAGATCAACGAGGGCGTCTATACCGAACTGGACCGCTGGGCCGCCGCGATCAAGGCCAAGGTCGGCGAGAAGTTCTCCGGCGACCTGGTAATATGCTCGGACTTCGATGCATCGCCTCGCCCGCCATTCTGGTCCAAGCATATTTACAAGTATTCCTGGGCGCCTGCCACCGGCGGACTGAACTTCTCGGGTAACCTGATCTACTTGAACGTCAAGGTGGAAGGGGAGAAAGTTTCGATCACGACGTCGCCCGAGTCACGTCTGATCCGAGTGGAAAATAAACTCACCGTCGGCGAAAATGATGCAGTAACGTTGACCGCCAATGACGACGATTCGGTGCTGGTGTTCAGTGGTACGGTGACAAAGTCGTCGGACAAGCCGCGTGCATTCCCCATCAATCAGCCGGAACTGTACACCGGGCGAATGCTGGCTGAGCGTCTTGCAATAGCGGGCGTGAACTTCGGCGGCAAGGTGCGTTTCGCCAAGAGCAAGGACACCGACCTGACCGGTGCGGAGTTGCTGTACGAAAAGAAAACGCCCATCGCCCAGACGATGAAGTGGATGAACATTCGCAGCCTGAACATGCCCGCCGAGTGCCACATGCTGCGGTCCGGCGACGGTCAATGGCAGACCAGTGCGGATATGTTCCACAAAAAACTCATCGAGCACTACCAGTTGGACTGGTCTGGCTTCGTGGCCGACGAGGGCGCAGGGATATCTTCGGTGGCCCGCGTCACGCCGCGACAGTTGGTTAAATTGCTCCAGGCGTTTCTTGATCGCAAAGGCGGCGAGATCGTCATTGAAAGCCTGCCTCGCAGCGGCATGGAAGGAACCTTTTTCGGCCAATTGAAGGAGCCGCAATATCGCGGCCGCGCTCGCGGCAAGATCGGCCACGTGCAGTATGGCTACTGCCTGAGCGGGTACATTCTCGACAAGAAGGGCAAGCCGGTGCTGGTCTATTCGATCATGGCCAACGCCATGCCCGCCGGCGAAGAGACAAAGGCCAAGCCGATGCACAGCGCTATCTGCAAGCTGCTGGTGGATTACGTGGACGAGTGATCGCCGGCTAAGCGGCCTTGCATAAGTTCGGCTCGGTGGGGCCGTCAGTCCAACCGCGTTGGGAACCGACCAACAGGTGCGAGCTGATGAAAATGCCCGAACGCGCCCTATGCTTTGTTGAATGGAGACTCACATGACAAAACACAGTCGAATCGTAGCCGCCCGTGCGGCCTTGCTGGGAATCGTTGCGATGTCCTTAGCGGCCTTGCCCGCCCAGGCTCGCGACGCTGAAGCACTGAAACGAGAAATCGCCAGGCAGCTTACCGCCTTTGAAGCGAACCCGAACCTTGTGTGCGGCCTGTATGTCTGGGATCTGCGAACCAAAGCCCCACTGATCGACCATCGCGGCAACGAGCCACGAATGACGGCCAGCAACATGAAACTGCTGACCACCGCATTTGCACTGGACAAACTCGGGGCGGACTTCGTATTCACCACCAGTGTGTACCAACTGGGCGACGACGTGGTTGTCGTTGGCGACGGCGACCCGACAATCGGCTGCGCGGACCTGAGCGAGAAGGCCGGCGTTAGCGTATATACAGAACTCGATCGCTGGGCGCAGGCAATCCGCGACCATGCGGGCGAGGCCTTCAAAGGCGATCTGCTGCTGTGCTCGCGATTCAAGATAGCAAAGTCTCGCTACCCCGGCGTCAACCCCAAGCGATGGCGGCCGTGGTACATGGCCCCCGTCGGCGGGCTGAACTATCACGACAATAATTACAATATCAATATCACGATCTCCGGCGGCAAGGTCACGCCGCAAGTCCAGCCGGCCAGCAGGTTCATTCAGATCGTCAATGAATTGACCATCGGCGAGAAAGATAAATGGACGCTTGTCCCCGGCAAAGATGAAGCGACAGTAACGCTTCGCGGCACGGTGAGCAAAATGACCGTCAAGCCGAAAAAACTTTCGATAGATAATCCGGCGATGTTCCTCGGTCGCGTGTTGGCCGACCGTATCGTTCGGGCTGGGGTTGGTTTCAATGGCCGGATTCGAACCGTCGCGCACGATTTTGACGTTTCCAAGGCCAGCCTGCTGTATCGCCGCAAGACCACGCTGGCCGATTCGCTCAAGCGAATGAACAAACGCAGCCTGAACATGGCCGCCGAGAGCCACTATCTGCGTGCGGGCGACGGCACGTGGGCAGGCAGCCAGGCCGCCATGACGAAATCCATGATCAATACCTACGGCCTGTTGCCGAAGGGTTTCACCATCGGCGAAGGCAGCGGCCTGTCGAGCGCGAATCGCGTAGCCCCGGCCGAGTTCGTCAAGCTGCTCAAGCAGATGCTCAAACGCAAGGACGGCAGGCTGCTAGTCGAGTCCCTGTCGATCAGCGGCGTCGACGGCACGCTGGCCGAGCAGAAGCGGTTCACCGAACCAAAGTATCTCAAACGCATCCTCGCCAAGACGGGCACGGTCGGCTCGGCGTCGTGCGTCACCGGCTACATTCTCGATAAGGGCGGCGAGCCCGTACTGGTATTCTCGATGATGGCCAACCGCCACGAGTGGACCCAACAGAGATTCTCCGGCCCGGCCCGCAAGTTCAAAGATCCCATCATTCGCAGACTGGTCGACTACGTCGATGAATAATAGATGACAGGCTGGGGCTTACCAGGCTTCGAGTTCGCCGACGATTTCTTCGACCAGGTCCTTGATCGTCACGATGCCGACGTGTCGGCCTTCCAGTGCCGCAACGGCCATCGCCTGGTGGCTGCGACGCATTCGGTAAAGTGCATCGGTGACGGTTGTCTCAACTGGCAGGACCAGAGGAGGAGTGCTCTTGTCGGCCGGTCTGCCCGCTGGCAGCTCGCCAAGCACGTCGTAAATATTCAATACCCCGGCCGCCTGCCCTGCATGGTCGAGCATCGGTAGCCGAGAGAAGTTGTGCGGGCGAATGATCTCGATCAGGTCATCTCGGCCAATATTCTGCGGTGCCGAAACCACACGCTCCATCGGAATCATCACGTCGCCGACCTGCACGTCCCCGATGCGCATGACTCGGTCGGCCATCACCGACTGAAAATGCGTCAGAACGCCGCTGGCGTAACCTTCTTCGACCAACGTGGCGATCCCCTGATGACCCATCGAAGGGGTGGTCTTGCCGCCGGAGCTTACGACCCGCATCAGCAAAGTCGAAACGCCCATTACCAGCGGACTGATTCCCGTCCAGAAGAACAGGCGGTCGGCTGCTTTCAACAGCCAGACCAGTGGATATACCCCCCTTGCGCCGAGCCGCTGGAAGATGCTCTTGGGGCCACTGTCGCTTACGACGAAGAACAGCGGCGTCGCCACCAGCAGCGTGTAGACTTCGGCGCCGGCTTCATGGCCGGCCTGCACGAACATCGCGCTGATCGAGAACGTCGACAGGTATCGGCAGACGTTCGCGCCGATCAGCAAGACGGTCAGCAGCCGATTGGGGCGAGCGAGCATTCGCTGAAGCGTCCGAGCCGTGTGGTTGCCCGCCTCAGCCCGCAGTTCCAGACGGTTCTTGTTCATCACGTAGATGCCCGTCTCCAGGCCGCAGAATATCGCGTCGAAGCCGGTGCAAACCACGAGCACCATCGGCCAGATCAGCCAATCCGACGATATCAGCCAAGCCATCATTGCGATTCCTCCATCAGTTGGAGGCGGAGTTTGCTGACCCGTCGGCCGCGCATGGTTTCGACGATGAACCGCAGGTTGCGATACTCGGCGATGTCGCCCGGGACGGGAATTCGCCCCAGCAACGAGACGACGAAACCGCCCACGGTGCTGATCCGCCGGCCGGCCAGGTCGATCTGGAACGCGTCGACCCACTCGTGAATCGGTAGATCGCCGTCGATGATAAATTCGTCTTCGCCGACGCGATGCACCGGCTCGCCAGGCGTGGCTTCCTGCATCTCTTCGATGTCGCCGACGATCTCTTCGATGATGTCCTCGAGCGTCACCAGCCCGGCAACGCCTCCGTATTCGTCGACGACGAAGGCCATCTGGTTTTTTCCCACGCGGAGCTGGAGCAGCGTTCGCTCGATGTTGGCCGCCTCGGGCACGAAAGGCAGTTCGGTCACCAGATCGCGCAGGGAGGCGTCCGGTTCGAGCAGCAGCCGCTTGACGTGAATCACGCCAAGTATGTGATCAATGTCGCCCTGATAGACGGGCACCCGTCGCAGATGGGTTCGGTGGAATATCTCGGCCAGCTCAGACCTGGGCGCATCGACGTCGCAGGCGATAAGGTCTACGCGGGGCACCATGATGTCGGCCACTCGAATGTCGGTCAGCTCGACGATTTCCTGGAGCATGGCATTGGCGTCCGGTCCGATGAGCCCGCGGCTGGCCGAAAGGTCCAGTATGGCGCCCATCTCCGCGGTGGTGATTTCCGGCGCGTCGGCTCGATGGGGCGCGAACAGGCGAATCATCGGCGCGACCATCGACGTTTCAAGCACCCAGATCACGGGGAAAAACGCCCGCGCGAAAATCTCCGTCGGGCCGGCCGCCACCACCGCCCATCGTTCACCCATGCGGAACGCCAGCATCTTTGGGGTAACCTCGCCGACGAGGATCAGTAGGAGCACCGGCAAGACCGAAATCGCAGCAGTCGCCCAGCCGGCCAGGCCCCTGCGGCTGAGGCCGATTACCAGGATCGCTGCGATGGCGGAGTACGCGACATTTACGGCCATGTTGCCCAGCAGCAACGTCTGGAGCAGCCTCCTCGGCCGCCGCATCAACGAAGCAACCAGGCGCCGGGACCGGCTGTCAGCGCGGTTGAGCCGGTGGAGCTGCCCGCGCGTGAGGTTGAAGAGTGCAGTCTCCGTACCGCTGAAAAACCCTGACGCCAGCAGCAGCCCGCCCAGGCCGATCAGCTTCCACCACTGCGATAGCAGGTAGTCCCAACTCATAGAGCGGCCTCCATGGCAGACACGAAGAGGGTAACGCTGCGGGCGGGGAGGGGCGGCAGGCCGGTCAGGGCAAAGACAACTCGACGCCGGCAGGGGTGGCTGCGGCGCGGTTCGCCAACATCGTCAGATTGATCCGCTTGGTCCAAGAACATCCGAACATCTGAGAATTATACTCGGGCAGCCACGTTATAGCCATTGTCTGCGAGGCGTAAGAACGATGTTATCGTGGCCGGGAATGATCACGTCGGCTACATCCAGCAGATCCTGCAGCGATTCGAGGGCGGCTTCGGTGTCGACGCAGCCGGCCCAGACCTGGCCCCGCTCGATATGCTCGGCCGTGATGCCCGCATCGCCCGCAATGGCTATCGTTGTAGTCGGGGGCGTAAGCAGCAGCCCCGCCGAACCCGGCGAAGGCCCGATCAGCGGATACAGCGAGATCTGCTCGGAGAATTTATCGGGTGCTGGCTTGAACTGCTCCAGCAGCTCCATTTCGGCGCGGGCGGAAGTGGCGTCATCGCTGCTGAGTCGCTGAGAGGTTTCGAGCAACTGCTCCAGTTGCAGGCGATAGTTGACCAGCTCCAGTTCGTTGACCCACCACTTGGCCTCGTCGAGCCCTTCGAGCCCGCGGCGATGGACCGGGCGAAGCGTCGTGCAGAACACGTCGGTGACGTCGGCCAGGTGCTTGCCGGTTCGCTCGTTGAATCGCGCGTCAAGAATCTTCGCCGGCAGCGACGGATCGACAAGAATGTGTCTCTCGCCATCGACGATCAGTGTGGATGTGGCGTGTGCCGCCCGCACGGCCGACGCCTCACCCCACAGGCGGTTGTGCGAAAGCGTTCCGATACTTATGACGGTGTATTCAACGGCCATTGATATATCCTTATCAGAGATTGTAGGCCAAGGATAGCGAGTTGTGCGGTGAGTGAAACACAAAAACCAGTATGCTGCTATCGCATGGTTTCGACGTCGATTTTAGCCCGGCTGAGATCGACACGAATCCAGCCGTTGCGGGCGGTGCTGTAGTAGCGCGTGTTGCGTCGCAGGTTTTTGAAGAATTCTCCCCTACGATCGTCGCCGGGTGAGGCGGTCGGGTCGCGCCTGCAACTGGCGATCACCACTTGTGGATCGACGGCGCGGACGAACTCGGGGAGGGTCCTGTCCCACCCGCCGTGATGCGGCAGAACGAGCACGTCGGCGGCAATAGCCTGCGGCGTGGCGGTCAGGGCGCGCTGGCCTACTTCGTCGAGGTCGCCAGGAAGCAAAATCCGTCGGCCGTCACAGATGATACGCAAGACCAGCGACGTGTCGTTCACGCTCAAGTCGTCACGTTGTCGGGCGGGCGGCCAGAGAACCTCCACCGTCGTTCGCTCGTCCAGAGAAATGGTCTTGCCGGCTCGCAGACGGAAGATTTCGGCATCGCCGACCATAAGGCGTTCGACGAACCTGGCCGGGGCCGACTCTTCCAGCGAGGGGCTTGGCGCTTCGAGGGCGAAGTAGTCGTTGAAGTACACTCGTCCGATGCGTCCCTCGACGGCCGGGATGCTCAGTGCGTTGAAATGATCGGTATTGGCGTGCGAGACGAACGCCCAGTCCGGTTTGGGCAGGCGCCGATTGCGAAGAAACGGAGTCAGGATTCGCCGATAGACGTCGCCGCCGCCGGTCGAGCCTGCATCGATGATGTACGTTCGTCCGCTCGGGGTTCGCAGCACGGCGCACTGGCCGTTGCCTACGGCCAGCATGTTCAGCTCAGCCGCAGCCGGGCGAGGCGCAGGCATCTGGGAGATCGCAGTCCACGCGCACAGTGCAGCCACCGCCAGCCCTGCCGCCGGGCGTCCCAGCGGAAGACGACGCCTCAAAACGATCAACACGCCCGTCGCATAGCACAGCACCAGCCAGCCGACGGGCAGCGGAAACAATTCGACGCTAAGCGATGGCAGTCGTTCGAGTTGTTCGACGGCACCGGCCAGCACGTCGGCCGACCAGGCTGCGACTCGTCCCACCGAATACGCCAGTCCCGGCAGGGGCCATTGCAACGCCATCGCCAGGTAGCCGGGCACCAGCACCATCAACACCAGCGGAAACAGCAGCACGTTCAGGACGATCGCATACGGGCTGAACATGCCGAAATGATACGCCGCCAGCGGTGCGGCCAGGGCGTAGGCGAGCAGTATGATCGTGGCGAAATCCATCACTCGGTTGATGACCGCGAAGTGCAGCCAGCGGCGCATAGTCTGGTCGCTGCGAAAGACCATCAGCCCGCGCCGCCTGAGCCAGCGGCCGAACAACATGCTGCGGACTTGCTGGTAGCCGACCACCAGCCCCGCGGCGATGGTGAAGCTCAACTGGAAGCCCGGTGAGAATAGTTGCAGCGGATCGATCGCCAGCAGGACAATCGCCGAGGCCGACAGGGCGTTCAGCGCGCCGTATCGTCTGCGAGAGATGGCTGCCAGACAAAGCGCCGTCGCCATTGCAGCCGACCGCAGAAGCGGCGCCCGCGGCTCGGCCAGCAGCACATAGCAGCCCAACACGGCCAGCACTACAACGGCGGCGCGTCGCGGCGTGAGCAGGCACACCCGGCAGATCCAGAAGATAAAGAAAAGGAACACGCCCAGATGCAACCCGGAGATGCTCAGGAAATGGGCAGCTCCAGCCCGCACCATCGCACGATTCAGCCGATCCATCGCCGGGTGTCGCTCGCCGAGGATCAGTGCATTGAGCAGGCGACCTTCCTCGACTTCGCCGACGCCGGCCAGGTGCTGCCGCGACGCAGCCCGAAGGTTCCAATGCGCGCGCGTATACCATGGCATTTTTTCGCCGGCCAGCACAGTCGCACCGTCGGCTGCGGGTACGGTCATCCAGATGAGCGTTTGTTTTTTACGGGCGGCTGCAGCGCGATCGAACTGGCCCGGGTTGGCCGGCCTGCCGTATCGCCCGATTCGACCGACCAGTTCCACTTCCTGACCGGCGGCCAGGTTGTCGGCTGGCTCTTGAACGCTTACGCGAGCAAGCCCCGTCACGGCTTGCCAGCCGTCGGCGGTGCGCACGTGAGTTGCCTGTAATACGAAGGCAGTGCGATCGGGCCTGCGGTAGCCGAGTTCCGCCGTGTCGGCCAGTCGCATCGGAGCCGTGACGATCCGCCCGCGAAGCGTCGCCAGAATCGGCGTTGTATCCGTATAGGTCACTATGTGATCTTCGGCGACACGGAAAAATGCCTGGTGAACATGGATTGCACCGACTGCGACGATGGCACAGACGATGGCCAGAGAGGTCACCAGGTGCAGGTGTTTTCGCCTGAAGGTTGCAGCCGCAACGACCAGGCCGGCCGCGCCGAGCAGAACCCAAAAGCCCATGGGCAGGTCGAACTTTCGGCCCATGGCAACGCCAGCCGCCATTGCAACGGCCCCGGCCGCGAGTGGCGCTCGCGACCCGGCTCGGGGTCTGGCTTGATTGTTCGTAGCCGAAGATTCCATGAGTAACCGGAAGAAATTTCACGCGTAACGAGACAATACGGATTAGACGTGGAGATTCTATTCGAGGTTGGCTCGACTCGAAACTGCAATTCTGCTATCGGCGGCGGCTTGTTTACATGCTCCGGTCGACGGCGCGGGCGATTTTCTTGAGTTGCCGCATGCAGTCGTGCAGCGATTCGGGCGTTATCGACTGGGCGCCATCGCTCATCGCGTGTTCGGGATCGTTGTGACATTCGAGAATTAGTCCGTCGGCTCCGGCCGCCACGGACGCCCGACACATCGCGGGCACGAGGTGAGCATGGCCAGTTCCGTGCGACGGATCGATCACCACCGGCAGATGCGTCTTGTCGTTGAGTTCCGGTATGATCGAAAGCGGCAGGGTGTTGCGGACGTATTGCTCGAACGTGCGAATGCCTCGCTCGCAGAGGATGACCTGGGAATTGCCGCCATTGATGATGTACTCGGCCGCCAGGAGAAATTCCTGAAGCGTCGCGCTCATGCCGCGTTTGAGCAGCACCGGTTTGTGCGTTTCGCCGATGGCCTCCAGCAGCGGATAATGCTGCATGTTGCGCGCGCCGACCTGCAGCACGTCGGAATACTCGACGACCACGTCCAGCCATTCCAGCCCGGTTACTTCGGTGACGATTGCCAGCCCGGTCCGCTCGCGCGCCTCGGCCAGCATCTCCAGACCCTTCACGCCGAGTCCCTGGAAGCTGTAGGGGCTGGTTCGGGGTTTGAAGGCTCCGCCGCGCAGGCCGATGCAGCCGGCTTCTTTGACCGCCTCTGCCAGTTCGAGCAGGTGGTTGCGACTTTCGACGGCGCATGGGCCGGCGATGATTCCAACCTTCTTGCCGCCCATCGGGAACTTTTTCGGGCCGATTTTGATCTGCGAGCGTTCTTTTTTGACCTCGGTGGAGGCCATCTTATACGGCGCGAGAATCGGTACGATGCGATCTACCATCGGAGCGTTTTCTATGGCGCCCTTGTCGACCATTCGCTTGTCGCCGATGCAGGCGACGACGGTGCGGTCCGTGCCTAGGATGACGTGATCCTTCAGGCCGTACTCGCGTACCAGTTTGACGACGTGGCGGACCTGCCGCTTGTTTGCTCCGGGCTTCATCACAACGATCATTTCAACGCTCCTTCAAACTATTCTCTCGTTACAACTATATCGACGACAAACCGAAGAACGCATCAGAATGCTTTGCCGCGATGAGTGAGATGGCGTCTATATGCCGAGATCTTCTTTACACATCAGGGCGTCGAAGGCGTATCCGGCCGCTTCGACGTTTTTCTTCGCGCCTTCCATCCGGTCGATCGCGAAACACATCATAACGACGGTCGCGCCTGCATCGGTTAGCGTCTGGGCCGCTTCGAGAGCAGCCCCGGCCGTCGTGCCGATATCCTCGACCAGCATCACTCGCTTGCCATCGACGGGCGTGCCCTCGATCAGCTTGCTCGTGCCGTAGTCCTTCTTGGCTTTGCGGACGATGGCGAACGGCTTGCCGCCGGCAAGCGACGTAGCGGCCGCCAGCGATACCGCGCCGAGTTCCGGCCCGGCGATGACGTCAACGTCGCCCAATTGGTTGGCCTTTTCGGCGAACCGCCTGCCCAACTCGGCCAGGATGTCCGGCTGTGCGGAGAAGAGATACTTATCGAGGTAGTACTTGCTGCGCTTGCCGCTCCGCAGAAGAAAATCGCCTTCCAGGTACGCCGTGTCCTTGATTCGCTGGGCCAGTTGAGCCAGTTCCATGGGTGCTCTCCGTTAATCGATGATTGATTGAATGGGCCTTGTTATCATCGGCCGGGTTCGTCAAGAGCCCGTGCCGCCGGCGACCTTCGCTCCGAGAGCGAATCGACTCGTCCTTATTTGACCACGAGGTTTACCAGTCGGCCGGGCACGACGATTTTTTTGACGATCTGCTTATCGGCGATAGCGGCCGCTATGGTTGGCTCGGCCAGCGCAGCTTCAAGGATCTGCTCCTTGTTGGCGTCGGTCGCCAGGGTCACGCTGCCGCGCTTCTTGCCGTTGACCTGCACGGCCAGCTCGACGGTGTCTTCGACGCACATCGCTTCGTCGAAGTCGGGCCAGGGCTCGTAGGCGAGGGAGTCGGCGTGGCCGAGCTGCTGCCAGATTTCTTCGGCGATGTGAGGCGCAAGCGGCGCGAGCACCAGCACGAATCGCTCGCCCTGGGCCTGCGTGATCTTGCCAGCCTTGAAGACCGTGTTGATGAATTCCATCATCGCTGCGATGGCGGTGTTGAATTTCATCGACTCGATGTCTTCGCCGACTTTCTTGGTCACTTTGTGCAGGGCGCGTTCGACGGCTTCATCCGCATCGCCCTCGGCCATGAGGGCGGACTGGTCTTCCGTACCGAGCAGCATTCGCCAGACTCGCTGGCAGAATCGGTACGAGCCCTGCACGTCGCGGGTGTTCCACGGCTTGGACGCTTCGAGCGGGCCCATGAACATTTCGTACAGGCGGAACGTGTCGGCCCCGTATTCGCCGATCACCACGTCGGGGTTGACGACGTTTTTGAGGCTCTTGGACATTTTCTCGATCGACTCGACGAGTTCCTCGCCGGTCTGCTTGTGCTTTGGCTTGTCGCCCGTGAGGTCCACGTCGTCGTAGCCGATGCACACCCCGCGCGAATCGCGATATGCGAAGCTGCGGATCATGCCCTGGTTGAACAGCTTGGCGAACGGCTCAGGCGTCGAAACGTACCCGAGATCGTACAGCACCTTGTGCCAGAACCGCGAGTACAGCAGATGCAGAACCGCGTGCTCGGCCCCGCCGACGTAGAGGTCCACGCCGCCGCAACTGTTTTCGCTCGGCGACATCCAGTACTTCTCGGCGGCTGGGCTGCAGAAGGTCTGATCGTTTTTCGCGTCGAGGAAGCGCAGGAAGTACCAGCAGCTGCCGGCCCATTGGGGCATGGTGTTCAGCTCGCGCGTGGCGGGCTCGCCGCAGATGGGGCAGGTGGTTTTTATCCAGTCGGTCAGTTTGCCCAGCGGAGGCTGGGGCGGTGCGTTGGGGTCGTCGCTGGACTGGGGCGAGAAATCTTCCATTTCCGGCAGCAGCAGGGGCAGTTGATCTTCGGCGAGGGCGACCGGGCCGCATCGCTCGCAGTGGACGATGGGGAACGGCTCGCCCCAGTATCGCTGTCGGCTGAAAAGCCAGTCGCGAAGCTTGTAATTGGTCGCCTTTCGGCCGAGACCTGATTTGTCGAGGGAGCGCGTGATGGCCTTTTTGAACTTCGTGGTGGGCTGGCCGTCGTAGGGGCCGCTGTTGACGGCCACGCCTTCGCCGACGAAGCCTTGCCAGTCGACGCCAGGCTCGGTTGGCTGGACGACCTGGATAACGGGCAGGTCGAACGCGGTGGCGAATTCCAGGTCACGCGTGTCGTGCGCCGGCACGGCCATGATCGCACCCGTGCCGTAGCCCATCATGACGTAGTCTGCTACCCAGATTTGAACCTGCTCGCGGTTGGCCGGGTTGATCGCATGGGCGCCAGTGAACACGCCGGTTTTTTTCTTCGTCTCGGTCGTGCGCTCGATTTCCGACTTATTGGCAGCGGCCGCCACATAGGCTTCGACCGCTTGCTGCTGGGCGTCGGTGGTGATCTGCTCGACCAGCGGGTGCTCCGGAGCGAGGACCATGTAGGTCGCGCCGAAAAGCGTATCGGGGCGGGTGGTGAAGACGCGGATCACGTCTTCTTCGGGCGAGGCAGGCAGGCTGTATTCGCTGCGGTCGGCGAACCAATCGTCGGTGGCGGTCGATTCGAGCGGGAAATCGACTTCCGCGCCAATGGATTTGCCGATCCAGTTTCGCTGCATAATCTTGATCGACTCGGGCCAGTCCAGTGCGTCGATATCTTCCAGCAGGCGGTCGGCGAAGGCGGTGATGCGGAGCATCCACTGTTTCAGCGCCCGGCGGTAGACGGGGTGATTGCCCCGATCGGATTTGTCTTCGTTTGTGACTTCTTCGTTGGCCAGCACGGTCCCGAGTTTCGGGCACCAGTTGACCGGCACCTCGGCCATGTAGGCCAGGCGATATTCGTCGATCAGGCGGCGCTGCTGGTCGGGCTCGAGCTCGGTGAACTTGAAGACTCCGCTCGGTATGCCTGCGACCGCTTCGAGCGTTTCGGTGATCGGCGGCGGGGTAACGTTACCGCCGACGTCCACGACCAGCTCGCCGGATTCGAGCTTGTTGATAAGCGTCTCGATCGGGCGGGCACAGTTGGTTTCGGGATCGTACCAACTGTTGAACAGTTTCAGGAAGATCCACTGCGTCCAGCGGTAGTATTCCGGATCGACGGTGGTGATCCGACGCGACCAGTCGTAGCTGAAGCCGAACATCTTGATCTGCCGCTCAATGTTGGCGATGTTCTTGGCCGTCGTTTCACGCGGATGCACGCCGTGTTCGACGGCGTACTGCTCGGCCGGCAGGCCAAACGCGTCGTAGCCCATCGGGTGCAGCACGTTGTAGCCCCGCATCCGGCGGAACCGCGCGACGATATCGGTCGCCGTGTATCCTTCCGGGTGCCCCACGTGCAGCCCGGCGCCCGACGGGTAGGGGAACATGTCCAGGATGAACGTTTTTGGCCGATCTACAAAGCCCTCCTCGCCCGGGTTAGGCTGGCGGAAGGTTTCGTTTTCCTGCCAGTAGTCCTGCCATTTTTTCTCGATCGCCGCAAAGTCGTAGCCAGCCATGGTTCTCTCTTCCATAAAAGTGGTTGCCAGCAGAGCCTAAAACGCCGTTGCGTCCAAGTCAAGCCGCACGCGCAATCACCCCGCAACGAATTATAGATCACTCGGCGATAGTTTGCGATGATCGCTGGCGGTGCATATACTCATCAAGGACCAAACGCCTTACAAACACTTGCTGGATTATCGCGAGGGAGTTGCCGGTGAAAGACAGACTGAACGAAGCACTAAAGAAGGCGACGGCCGACTATGCCGAGATCCGCTTCGAGGACAACGACGCGACGGCACTGGCATATCGCGGCGAGGAGATAGACTCGGCCGTCAGCGCCAAGAGATCGGGCGGGATCGTACGTGCATGCACACGCGGCGGATGGGGCCTGGCCGTGTTCGACTCCCTGGACGATCTCGACCACCAGGTGGCCGAGGCCTGCCGGTGCGCCGAACTCGTCGGTCGCGAGAAAACCGAACTTGCAGACGTTCCGCCGATCGACGAGACCCGCCCGGCCGAGATGAAGCGCGACCCGCGCGGCGTGAGCATGGACGACAAGATCAAGCTCATCGGCCGATACAACCGGCAGATCCTCCAGACCGACCCGGCCATCGAAACCACCAACGTCGTCTACCAGGAATCGTTCCGCCGAGTGCATTTCGCTTCGACGCGCGGAGCGTACTTTATGGAAGAGCGTCCGCTGGTGAAGGTGGTGCTGCTGGCGATGGCCCGGAAGGATTCGCTGATCCAGCGGGCCCATTTCGGCATTTCCTCGGCCGAGACGTACGACGTCGCCGAGGGCCTGGAAGACAAGGCCGACGAAATAGCCCGTCGGGCCGTGGCACTGCTGACCGCTCCGCCGTGCCCTGGCGGCAAGCACACAGTCATACTCAATCAGGAACTCGGCGGCGTGTTCGTGCACGAAGCGTTCGGGCATCTGTCCGAGGCGGACTTCCTCTACGAGAACCCCAAGATGCGCGAGCTGATGCACGTTGGGCGGAAGATCGGCGTGGAGCGACTCAATGTTGTGGACGACGGTTCGCGCGGCCGGCTGGTCGGCACGCATAGCTTCGACGACGAAGGGACACCCACCGGCAAGACCGACCTGATTCGCGGTGGCGTGCTCGTCGGCCACCTGCACTCGCTGGAGACGGCCGCCAAGATGGACGCGAGCCCGACCGGCAACGCCCGCGCTATCGGCCGGGAGTATCCGCCCATTGTGCGGATGACCAATACCTATATCGACAACGGCGAGACGAGCTTCGACGACTTGATCGCGGGTATCGACGACGGCATCTACGCGTGCGGCATGCTGGGCGGGCAGACGATGATGGAGATGTTCACATTCTCGGCCGCTTACGGACGCCGGATAGAAAACGGCAAACTGGGCGAACTGGTGCGCGACGTGACGCTGACGGGCAATGTGTTTGAGACGCTGAACTCGATCGACGGGTTCGGCGACGATTTGAAGATTATCGAAGGCAGCGGCGGATGCGGCAAGGGCGGGCAGTTTCCTTGCCCCGTGACGTTCGGCTCGCCGCACCTGCGAATCCAGGACGTCGTGATCGGCGGAGCATAGGAGGCGAACCATGCGAAAATCAATGATGGAACAGGCACGGCAGCGGCTGGAAGCCGGGCTCGAAGCGGCAGACAAACAAGGCGCGTCCGGTGCGAAGATCAGCTTCCGCCAGGAAGAACAGATCGGCGTGGACTTCGAGAACGGTCGGCTGAAAACATCCAACACCCGGCAGAGCGTTTCATACCACGTCGAGGTGCTGGTTGACGGCCGGCGCGGCGGGGCGATCGGCAATAACCTGGACGAACTGGAAGTAATCGTCGCTCGCGCGATCGCATTGGCCGGCGTCGGCAGCGCCGCCCACTTCAGTGCCTACCCGGCGCCCGGAAAACTGGCCGAGGTCAAAACGCACTCGCCGCGGACGGTTAGCCTCACGCGACAGACGATGGTCGACGCGTGTCAGGCCATCGCCGACCAGTTGAAGGCCTATGACAGCGAAATGTTCATCGGCGCATCGGCCGAGCGGTCCGAGTCGGAATTTTTGCTGGTCACCAGCGGAGGCGTGCGACAGGCCGACACCCAGACGCGCTGGTCGCTTGGCTCGTACGTGCAGAAGACCGAGGGCACGGACATGCTCTTCGCCGGGCGGGAGCGGTTGGGCGTGGACCTCGACGAGCAGTTCGACGCCGACTGGATCGCCGCCGGCACGCTGGAAGACCTTCGCAACGGGGAAAAGATCGTAGACGCGCCCACCGGCCAGACCCGCGCGCTTATCGTGCCGCACATGCTCGCCACCTTGCTTCGACCGCTGGAGATGGGCGTCAACGGGCGCAGCGTCGCAAAAGGCGATTCGCCGCTGAAGGGCCGACTTGGCGAGAAGATTTTCGACGAGTCGCTGACCATCATAGACGACCCGCATACGGATTTCTGCAACGGCGGACGGGCGACCGATGACGACGGCGTGCCGACGCGCGTCGTACCGATAGTCACCAATGGCGTGCTGGAAAACTTCCTCTACGATCTCGACTCGGCCGGCCTGGCCGGGGCCGAACCGACCGGCAATGATGGCTGCTCGTCGTACAGCCTGACCGTCTCGCCCGGATCGGTTACCAGTGACGAACTGCTGGCCGGCATCGACGACGGCATCGTAATCAAGCAACTGATCGGCTTTGGGATGAGCAACCTGATCAACGGCGACTTTTCCTGTAATCTCGGCCTGGGCTTCCGCGTGACCGGCGGCAAGATCGTCGGCCGCGTGAAAGATACGATGGTCGCGGGCAACTTCTACGACCTGCTGGCCGACGGCGTGCAACTCTCCAGCAATGTGGACAAAGTCTGGCGCATGCCCCACGCCGTCATCGACGGAATCAACGTCAGCACGTCGTGACGAAACGATACAACAACTGCAGTATTAAAAATGGTGTAAAGTCTCGACGTCATGTGCTCTTTGTGCTTTTGTGCTGAAAGAAACAGGGTGTTTAATAATAATTAAGGCGGCGATGGTGTCACATCGCCGCCTTAATTGGCTAGTGCAGTGAATTACTTACGACCTGCACCGTTCTTGCTCGGATCAACCAGTTTATACACCTGTCCCTTTTGAGGCGTAGGTGGCATTGGTTCACCTTTGGTAACGGTGCGCTCAGCACCAAGACCGCCGCGAGTACCAATGATCTGATATTGACCCGAACGAGGAGCTTTTTCGCCTGGCTTATACTTGGCCATGCTGCTCTCCTTGTTCAAGGTGCGCTGCTTATGAATCCATGCGAACACCCAAGTGCAGCGCATTGACATTGGGTGCTCGCTATTCTTATCAACAACAATCAACAGCATACCTCATATGGTAGGTGTTTTCAAGTCAAACTACACTATAAAGTACCAAACATTTTCCACACTGACTCTTATCCTTTTAAGTAACAGGCAATACATTTCTATGCTACTTCTGTTAAACTTTGATTTCGAAACCAAAAACCTACAAGCCTAATGTGATATTTATCATGATATATCTATATTATGATGGTGATAAATGGCGTGATATTCGATACTATACTATGTTATGAAAGAATTCTTTGACAGATCGGAAGTGCTGGGAGTCTTACAAGGTTTTAATCCTTGGTGGATGGCAAGGCCGCAAAAGTTGCCGGATTTTCACCGGCTGGCTTTCCACATTTGCCATCAATTCCTGGTTGATAGATCATTTCGAAGAGCAGTACTGCTGTCTGGCCCGCGGCGAGTGGGCAAGACCACAATCTTGAACCAGATAGCGCAGCGATTAATTGAGGATGGGCGTGAACCGAAGAGTGTTTTTTATCTTAGCTTGGACCACCCGATACTGAAGTTGTTGTCACTCCGTGAGATTCTTCGCATCTATCATGAAACCATCTATCCAGAAGGGCAGGAGGTGATGCTTCTGCTCGATGAAGTGCAATACTCCGTAGATTGGGATTTGGAAGTCAAACAATTGATAGATCACAAAGCGGAATATCGCATTCTTGGAACCGGCTCAGCCAGTGTCGCTCTCCGTGGGAAGCTCAGTGAAAGCGGGGTTGGAAGATGGATTCATGTTCCGATTCCGACATTGTCATTTTATGAATTTTTACAAATAAGAGAAGAGGACTCATCACGAATTCCAGGCGACTTGAGGCCGACAGATCTATTCTCAATGAATGAAGGTGAGTTGGTTGAATTAGCATCAATGTTCACACCGCTTATGCCGCATTTTAATCGATATTTGCTAGTGGGAGGTTTTCCTGAGACGGCTTGTCATGTCGATATCTCATTCTGCCAGAGATTGCTCCGAGAAGATGTGGTCGAGCGTGTGCTCAAGCGAGATATGACAGCTTTATTCGGCATACGAAATGTCAACGACTTGGAAAAACTTTTCACATATCTTTGCATCCATAGTGGGGGGATACTCGCAGTCAAGACTTGTGCAGACGCTCTGGGTATTTCGCCCACTACAGTATCCAACCATTTGGTCGCTTTAGAGCAGGCCAATCTGATCTATCGTTTGTCCCCATGGGGCCAAGGTGGAAAGAAGGTATTAAGAGCACGGCACAAGATATACCTTATCGACGCTGCACTCAGAAATGCCGTCTTGCTTAAAGGGGAAGATGTTCTGAACAATCCCACAGAGATGGGCACTATTGTCGAAACCACAGTGTTACGACATTTATATGCCTACTATTACCGCGATGTGCCAGAGATTCTTTATTGGCGCGGAAAACAAAGTGATAAGGAGGTAGACGTAATCGTACGAAGTCCAGCCTACGTGATCCCTGTAGAGGTTAAATATCGCCAGAGTCCATCCCTCAACGAACATCAAGGCTTGTATGAATTCTGTAAGCATGAAAAACCGGAAAAAGCATACCTTGTAACTCAACGCGAGAGGGATTTTGGTCATCGAAGTTTTGAAGGTGTTCCAACTCAGTTTCTGCAAATTCCAGCACATATTTTTACTTACCTACTTGGACAAGCCGAGAGACTTCTTTGGGAGCGAGGCAGGGCTTCATCGCCTCAAGACCATCCATCAGCCTTTGGATAGCACCGAACAAAGAGGGAGATAAAGCTATTTATAGAAGGTAATGGATTCCAATACGCTCATCGAGATATCGCCAAGCGGTTGAGGCGAGGCGATGGGGAGATTTTATTCTCCGGCGGGCTGGTCGCCGTCGGGTTCGTCGCCGAGTTCATCGATCAGGATGGCTCGCATCCGCTCGATGCATTCGAGGTCTTCCATCGCCCATTGGATATCCAGTTGCATCTCGACGGGGAACGGGGCGGCTATTTCGAGAATGTGTGTGAGCCCATCGCGCACCTGATCCAGCGAGGCGATCATGGCTTCGATCTGTAGCCGGTAATCTTCGCCGCTCATGCGCGACTGGCCGAGAGAGTCCATGTGGCTGTCGAACTGCGACGAGCCGCTTTGGACGTCTTGCCGTAGCGTACCGACCTCCCGCCTGGCCAGTTCGACCTGGTAGATTCGCCCGGCACCCTCGACCAGCGCGTTGGCCCGGGCAAACGCCTCGGCCGCGCCCCCGAAGGCTGCCTCGGATCGATTCGGATCGTTCGAGTCGGCCTGCGTCGCTTCGATCAACAGCTTTCGCCCGGCCTGCAGATACTCCCTCGCCCGGTCAGACATGGCGTCCTGAAGCACCTGCGGATCGGCCAGCGATCGTTCCTCCTGCGAAGAATTTGCTAAGTAGAGGCCCTCGGGATTGTCCTGAAGCAGTTGTGCGATTGTTTCGTAGCGGTAGGCTGGCGGCGGGTCGGCCTTGACGGCCAAGGCTACGAAGACTTTTAGCGCTTCGGTAAATTGGCCGGTTCGCAGCAGAACCAAGCCACGCAAATCGGCCACGGCGCAGGCTTCGTTGGTGGTTCGGCAGGCGGCGTCGAGTTCATCTAATTGCAGATCGGCAAGTAGGTCGTACTGGCCAGCCTCGAACTCGCGGCGAGCCAGATCGAGCCCGTCAGCCAACGTTCGCCATTCGCCATCGGCCAGGACGTATCCCAACCCGTGCCGTGCCTCTACACAGTTGGCGTCGAGTTTCATAGCGGCCTGGTACAGTTCGTCGGCCTGCTCGGACAGACCATTTTCGCGGGCCCAGCTGGCCAGCTTGCACAGTGCGTTGGGATCGTCTGAGGGCGTCTGGGCTATTTGCTCGGCCAGCTGCGCCAGTAGTTGCTCAGTGGTGATCAGTTCTGCGACGTCATCGGCCAAGAAGCTCAGGGTTTCGTTATCGGTTTCGATAGATATGGTGTTGACGGTCTCGGCGGTGATCGTTCCGGTGAATGCCCGGCCGTCGGTTAATATCAGACGATCGGCGGATGCGGCGGCCACTGCCGTCAGCACAACCCAAATTATTGTGATCGCTCTGGTCATGACGACCTTTCATTATGCCGGCCAGCTTCCCGGCTTCCCCGTGCGACGCTAACGAACGTCTTCCTAGTATATTCGATTTAATCCCCACCAGGGCAGGTTTTTGCCAGAACAGGTTGCGAAAGTATCCTTGTGATAAGGAATAGCGAGCGAGAATACTGAGGCGACCTTTTTGCTGATTAGGCATCATTCGGCAGTAAATTTTACGGTTATCCGACATGTCGGAATGAAAGCGGCTCGGGCGGGATAGCTGACGGGCGATTTGCCTAACCGCGATTTCAGCTTGGCCGCCGCAGAATTGTCAAAACTCAGGCTTGCAAAGCTGATTCCGACCTGTTTATAATGGACAAAGTCCATATCCGAGTGCGGGACTTTGTAATAACAGGTGACTCATTATTCGATCTTCAGGCTTGTAGCCGCGCTCGGACACTTTCGTGCAAGGGGCTTTATAACATCGGGTTTTTGCTTGAGTTCTGACCGATGGCTTCTGTCCGAGCAAGGTTGCTATATTGCCCGAGGGTCGAGGTTCAGATGTGCCCGTCAGGTCGGCGTCGTGTGGCGTCCGACGGCGCGGCGGAAAGCATGAGGAATAGAATATGGAAATTTGGGGAGGCTATGGCCAGAGCATGAAGCTTAGTATACGAATTATGCCGAACGATCGCGGCGGATTTACCGCTGTCTGTCCGACCTTGCCCGGCTGCGTGAGCAAGGGCGAGACATTGGACGATGCCAGGGAAAAACTCGACGAGGCGATTCGCGGGTACTTCGCAGCCGTGAATAACTTCGTTCCTGAGCACTTGCCGCCCGAGATCGTGGAGGCGCATTAACGAGACTGCCGAAACAGGGCTGGTCCGGTTGCACACTGCGGGCGCGGAAGTAGCGATGCCTGCGGACGGGCTGGAAACCGGCTAGGGGGGGTGTATTTGCTATTGAAAGCCACCAAATCGTTTCGGTGGCTGTTTTATTGCGCTAAGAGCGCCCCGAAGGGCGGAAAACCTGCGAGGAAAACTCAGGCACGGGGGTGGAACTTCTTGTGGATCGATTTGATCCGATCCGCGTCGACGTGGGTGTAGATTTGCGTCGTGGCGATGTCGGCGTGGCCGAGCATCTCCTGAACGCTTCTCAGGTCCGCGCCGCCGGTCAGCAACTGGGTCGCAAAGCTGTGCCTCAGCGTGTGCGGAGAGACGTTGCCCCGGATCCCAGCCCGCCTAACGTACTTGCGAACGATGCGATACACGTCCTCTCGCCTTAGCCGCCGTGCCGACCGCGAGACGAACAGCGGCGACTTGGTCCGGATATTATCGCCTGGCGCGTCGCCGCGCCGCTGGTCGAGATACTCTCGAAGCAGCCGAAG
>SDBT01001032.1_pt1 | contig 47352 bp, 83 predicted proteins | sample 2277101 | NCBI WGS metagenome assembly SDBT01 (sample SAMN10404973, study PRJNA504765) | marine sediment metagenome | isolation source: marine sediment core GS10_PC15, 103 cmbsf | place: Arctic Ocean: Southern Knipovich Ridge | collected 2010 | reverse complement strand
CGAATGGGTTGGTTATAGCGGAAACGAGTGGAAGTTATATTAAAATCAATAAGAAAGGGCAAAAAATACTTTACGAAGAATTAAAAAAGAGATTTAAAAAACCATAACCTTAAAGGAGAAAGATATAAAATGAACATAAAAGAGGAGGAAAAGAAGCACAAGGTTATTGATGTTACTAATGAAGCTGAAAAAGATTTAAAGAGATAAAATGGCAATGAGAACATGGCATTGGTGTCCAAATGGATGTGGAATGACAGTATTTTATGTGCCATGCAACTCAGAGAAATTAAATATAAAAAAAGGTTGGAATTGTAGAGTATGTGATTATCATAAAGAAAGTGGACGTAAACCATAACTATTAAGACTAAGGTGATAAAATGGAAAATCTAAGATTAGAATCAGATAGAGAATATGTAAAAAATCAAGTATGTAAACACATAGATAGGTTTTTTGATGATTTAAAAGGAATAACTGAAACGTTGGCTGAACAAAAGAATTATATATCTAAATTAAAATATTCTCAAAAGATTTTAGCTAGAGCTTATGCTGTAGAATTAGGTGTATTGGTTACAAAAAAACAATTTGAGAAAATAATTAAAGCTAACAAAAAACCATAACTTTGTAGGAGAGATAAAATGATAAAAGATACTTATACAAACTGCCCAAGATGTAAGTTGTCTTGGAAAGGCTTTTGGAGGAGATGTCCTGAATGTGGTTTGATTAATATAGATTTCAAAGAAACATAACTATTAAACACTAAGGTGATAAAATGAAAAAAACTTTTATGAAAGATAAAGAAGAAATAGAATTGCATAGTTATAATCATGGTAGATATATCCATGTAATAAACACTAAAAATGGTTTATTCTTAGATTATCAAGGCAGAAAGATTCATTTGGATTTAATATACCATTCAGTTGATGAGAATATTAAATTCATAGATAAAAGATTATAACTATTAAACACTAAGGTGATAAAATGAAGATACACAAAAGATTTTGGTTTAGAAGTTCACAAAAGAGTTTATGTGGTTTAGAATTAACTGATTTATATATAACAACTAAATGGAAGTTAGTTGATTGTAAGAATTGTTTAAAAAGGAGGGAAAAATGGAAATAAAAAAAGTAATAGGAAATTTAAAGAAATTTGAGAATAAGTCTACAAAAAACAATTATAGTGGGGATGCTACTAATTATGCTTTTAGAAGAATTGTATTGAAGTTATTAGCAAAAATAGCAAGAACTAAAAAAGATGAAGATACATATATACCACAAGAATCTGGAAAACAAAGATTTAGATGTAGAACTTGTAAAACAGAAGGATATATTGAAGAATGGGGTGAGGAAGGAATTAAGAAAATAATTAAAGATTGTCCAGATTGTAAAGGAGAAGGATACACAGAAATAATGGTTGTTGATAAAAGGAAGAAAACCAAGAAGAAAGACCTTTATTATGATGATGAGTATTAAAAAACCATAACCTTAAAGGAGATTATGAAAACAGAAAGTAATGAAAGGTTTGAAGAAAAGGATTATATGGGAATCAATAAAATCAAAGTAAAAATATAGGAGTGATAAAATTGGAAATAAAAGAATCAGAATATACTCGTAATGTAGGATTTGGGAAATTGCCAATAGTTGACAGAGTTGGAATATTTAAAACAAGGAATATCCTTTATTACATAGACCAGCCAGTAGGGATTAATAAAGAAGGAGATAGAATAATATTAACTCCATTACAAGCACAAAACTTAGCAAGAAAAATAGATTATCAAATTAAAAGAGATACTACAAAATATGGTAAATTAAAAAGTAGGAGGGAAGAATGAAATGCCCAAAGTGTGATTATTGGACTACATCTAAAAGAGGTTTTTCTATTCATAAAGCCAAAGCACACAAAATCAAGTCTGTTCCTAACTTTATTGGTATGGGAATTATGAAAAGGAAATTAACAAGAAAGGAAGCCAAGAAGGTAACTAAAGAAGTTATGGATATGGGGGTAGATTCAGATTCAAGATTTACTATGGCTGTTTTAAAATCTATTGAGTTAATAAATAATTAAATAATGTGGAGGCACAAATGGCAAAGAAACAAGAAATAAATTGGGAAAAGGAAATAGAAGATTGCATATCAGCATTTGATTTGCTGAAATTAGAAAAGGAGTTTTTAGATAGTGAAGAAAATCCAAACCTAGATAACTTCTATGTAGATATTTGGTATAAAAGATTAGATGATGTACTAGACAGAGAAGACAAATTTGGAGATATTGAAGACTTGAAAGAGAGATTAGGTAAATTAGAAACAAAATTCAAAAGACACGACCACAAAGATAATGGTGTAGTAATTAAAGAATTATGAACCATAACTTTGTAGATGAAGAAATAAAATGTGAAAAGAAAATAAAAGTGTTAAGAATAAAGAAAGTATTAATTGAAGCAAAAATACAATATGGTAGTTTTAGTAATAATTGGACTACAAATGCTATAGATTTAGTGGCAGAGAGATTAAAGATTAAGTTATAACTATTAAGACTAAGGTGATAAAATGGGAGAAAGAAAAGTAACCGCAAGGGAAATAGAGTTAATGTATGATTCTTGGGAATGTAAAGATTGTAAAATTAAAGACGAAAAGATTATAGAATTAAATAAGGAGATTATTAGGTTAAGAAGATTGAATATATAACTTATAGTGCAAAAGATACAATGAAAGTTTTAATAGCTTGTGAAGAATCAGGAATTGTAAGAGAAGCATTTAAGAAGTTAGGACATGATGCCTGGAGTTGTGATCTATTAGATACTGCCATTCCTGGAAATCATCTTAAAATGGATGTGAAATATACTCTAAAAGAAGGTTGGGATTTAATGATAGCACATCCACCATGCACTTATATAACTCGTGCTGGGACAAGATGGTTATATCCTAATCACAAGCTAAATCAAGAGAGATACAAGAAGGGGCTTAAAGCAAAAGAGTTTTTTATGAAGTTATTAAATGCTAATATTCCTATGATTGCTGTTGAGAATCCTGTCCCTCATAAGGTGTTTAATCTACTAAAAGAAACGCAGATAATACAGCCATTCTATTTTGGGCATGATGTTCAGAAAACAACTTACTTATGGTTGAAGAATTTGCCAAAGCTTAAATCTACTAATACTTTATTCAAGCATATACCTCCTAAGTTTATGAGGGATAGCAAAGGCATAAGACATTCAAAATGGTTTATGGATTGCGGTTTTAATTCAGGAAAAGAGAAAAGCAAAACATTTACAGGAATTGCGAAAGCAATGGCAGAACAATGGGGGAAATTGTAACTTTAATGATGAAAGAAATGAAGAAAGAAACTAAGTTACAAAAATGTTGGATATGGAATAAGAAAGTAGCAGATTTTGTTAAAGAGAGAATTAAAGGTTATTCTTTGAATGTTTGTGCAGGTAAAAGTGATATAGGAGATGTTAAAGTAGATTTAGATCCAAAAGATAGAAGTATAATCAAAGGAGACTTTAAGTTTCTAAAGTTTGAAGATAATAAATTTGATACTGTTATTAGTGATCCTCCCTGGAAGATAGGATATTATGATAGATGGAAACCTTTCTTTGAATGTATCAGAGTATGTAAAATAGGGGGAATTTAAATTATAATGCCTATTGGCTTCCTAGCTCTGATGATGTAGAACTAATTGAAACTTGGATAAGACAGGATCAACCATTTACTAATTGTTCAATAATATCTGTATTCAAAAAGATAAAAGATAGAAATAAAGAAAGTATAACTTTATGATGGAAAGAGAAAATGACTCAGCAACAGATTTACACATTATTTCAAAAAAACCCTTTTTATCCTCTCTCTGCGGAGAGTGTTAAACATGAGCTTCGCTCTGAAAAAATAGAGCTGAATATACAATCAATTTCCAACAATCTCAAGAGGCTTGAGAAATCTGGATTGATTAAAAAACATAGAAATTTTTTTTGGTATCCTGAAAATGAAGACGAAGTCAATAAAATCATTGAACAATCACAATATTTATATACTAATTCATCCCAGAAAGAAGTAGGGATTAAGGATGTTATCATACAGAAACTTCAGAAAGTTAGAAGATTTCTACTTAGGTAGCTTTCTTAATCCACTAACATTTTGGAGCTGTAAAAATGGAAGACTTATTTGAAAAAAAGGAAGTTGATAAGTGTATTAATAAAGATAGAGTGATGTTTGAAACAGGATTTGATATGTTTTTCCCAGGAATAGATAGAGCACACAAACAGAAAATAAGGCACAGAACTAATCGTAAATATGGCCAAGCTAAGAAATGTTCTGGATGTGGTTCTGTTTTTAGAGTGCAACACCATCATAAAATAGAGGTGATAGAATGAATTTAGAATTAATGGAGAAATATCCAGAACTGAACAGTCTTGAAGCAGCCGAGAACCTCATTAAGAGCGCAGATTTGACTAGTAAAAAGTGTTTTTTGGCTCAGGGATGGGCTTTGACTCAAATAAGCGAAAAGAAGCTGTTTAAGCCAGAATTTGATACTATTACTGAATATCTTAATAGTAATAGATTTGGTTACAGCCGAAGGCAAGCATACCATTATATAGACATATATGAGAAATACAAGGATTATGATGTGCAAACTTTGCACAAAATAGGCATTTCTAAGCTTATTAGACTAGCAAGAATATCAGATGAAGAAGAAAGAGAAGGATTGACTAAGCAAGCAACTGAGTTATCTGTAGAAGAAGTTTCAGACGAAGTCAAGAGTATTAACACAGAAAAACTAACAAAAGAAATACACAGAAGCTATCAAAGACAAGATGAAGATGTAACTGAAGGGGATTCTCAGCTAGATAAGTGCATTAGACAGGGTAGAGACTTAATAATCAAATTAGATGGCTTAAAACTTACCTTAAATGAGCTTAAAGAGATGGTAGAGAACTGGGTTAAGTTCTCAGATAAGTTTACTGAGACTTCGTCTCTGAAGCAAGAAGTTATAAAGAAACTGGAGGAACTAAAATGATAAGAGATATGTTTGCTGATGGAATAATCAAGAATAAAAAAAAAGTTATAAAGGTGACTGTTCCTACAGAAGATACTGATATTTCAGAAAGGATGGACTGGATTGAATTTATTGCATATCCTACTAATTTTAAGCCTATCTCTATTGATACATCTTTAAGGTAGTATCTTTCTATTAGTTTGGCTAAAAACAAATTTACTGCTAAGAATTGTGAATGTATTTTATTTGAGAAAGTAGGAGAAACCTTTTCAAAACAATTCATTAGAGATATAAAAAAATATTTTAATTTAACTCCAAAGGATTATTTAACTGTCTTTTCTCCTTTTCTAAAATATAAATTAAGATTTAAATTAGATAAAGATATGAAATTTATTAAAAAATTAGGTGAGGTGTGAAAATGAAAGAATTAAGGATTTATGATAAAGAAGAATTAGATAAGATGACATATAATGAATTGAATGATTTAGAGAGTAAGGCTAGAAACTATCTTCTTGTAGTCTCTGCTTTTAAGAATATAAGAAGTATTCATCTAGTGAAACCAAAATCAAAACAACTAGCTGGAAGCTAGTGTAGTATTAGAATAGAGCGAAGCTCAATCAACTTTATCAACATCATATATATTCCTTATAGACTTTTGAAAAAAGACTCCTTTACTTTTAGAATCAATTAACTCACTAAATACAGTTACAGGAAATTTAGAATAAACATAGTATTCTTCTGCCTTACGGCTTTTAAACCAAATGCTCAATTCTTCTTTAGATTCATTATAACTTACATATTCTAAATTAGAACTCTCTACTTTGATCCTATTATTGAATACTCTTTCAAATAATTCTTCTAGTGCTTTCTCCCAGCTTCCTGTATAGTCTTGATTAACTATCTCACCATTACCTGTTTCATGACATTCCCTGCAACCTGTTACTTCAAAGTTCTCTTGAACAAACTCACAAACTATTTCTTCAAATTCTTTTATTTCCATTTATATCACCTTTTATTTTTTGCACCTTTTATGCACATTTTTTGGAACACAAATCCCCACATTTTTAAGCTTAGTGTCTCTATTTCTTAAATAAGGTATATTTAATTTGTTATAATGCTCTCCATTATAGACTAATGCTTCATTTACTTTAAGATTAAGCATAGAAGCTCCCATTTCAATACCACTATAATTAAGACATATGTTTTTAATACGACTTCCGTTTATGAAGTCACCTAAAGTGATTCTCTTGAAGAAAACTACACTTAATTTAGCTGAAATGAATTTCTTAAAGTTCTCTGGAACTCCTGCTAAAATAAGTATATTGTTGTTATGATGTATAAGCCTAAGTGTATTCTCTATATGTCTACGTTGTTTTCTATCTTCTAGATCTAAAAGAGTAAAGAATTCATCCATTATAACAATAGAGTTACTTATTTTCTCTAGTTCTTCTACTGAATGAATCTTTTGTTCACCAACATCTACTCTAAGGCCATAACTAAACAGATTGAACCTAAAGTTCTGTTTCAAGAACTTAATCAAATAGTATAAAGTCATAGATTTTCCTTCATTCACATCAGAACATACTGCCATTATTTTTGGTTTATCAAATAGTTTTAATAGATCAAACTCTTGGCTACACCTTTTATTATGAAATTCTTTTTCTTGCTCTGCTTTATGGTTTTTAACCTGGTTCTTTAATAATGTTCCATTCTCTGCAAGTATATCTAATTCAGTTTCTATTGTATTCCAATTCTCAAAAAACTCAATATTCCTATCAATCTTAGAATTTATATCATACAAATCAGAGTCTATTGAGTGCGAAGCACAATATTTCTCATATCTTAATTTAAGTTGTTCTACTTGAAGTTCATTTAACATTTTTTCACCTCATTATCTTACTCTTCTTTTTGACTTCGTCTTAATCTTCATCACAACCAGATTGTAATTTTGCACCATTTATTTTAAATTCTTTCTTTAATTTTCCATCCCAAGCAATTACCAATCTTTTCTTATCTCCATCTGAATTTACTTGTTTATTCCAACATTCCATACCTTTTGCACTTTGAGTCCTAACAGAGTATATCTTACAAAGATTATTTTTAGTTAAAAAAATACATTTTCCTTCATCAAAAGTTCTACTATTTGGTATAAACTTTCCTCCTAAATCTTTTATATTTTCTCCTAATGGTTTAACATAATAAATCCCATCTGTTATATATCCTGTGTCAATAGCATAATATTTATCAATCAATTCTTTTGTTGTTAATTTAAGGAATTTAGCAATCTTTTTTAGTTCATTAGGTGTAGGAATACAAGTCCTTTTATTGCAACAATGCCCACATTTAACACAATTAGTTTTACCTAAAACTCTTGCTGACTTTAACCTTTTCTCTAATTCATTTACCCTCACTCGTTCCATCTCTCCCTCAAAAAATCCATTCATTATTCCATCCATTCTTTACCTCCAGAGCTGAAAGCTCAATCTACTTCACTATCATGCTTTATTTTGCTACAAACTAAACATCTATCTTCTGGATCATCAATTTCTATGTTATTGTCACACCAATCATTAGCACAAAGTTTCTTATTGCCTTCGGCTTCATTTAAATTATCAAACCTAATAGCTTTATCTTCAAGACAACTTAATGCTTCGTGATAAAGTTCCCTATCTGATTTATCTTTATCAGTTTCAATATTATCTGTATATAAGTTAATGAAGTTACTTAATAATCCTATTGCTTCAGTTGTATTCATTTTACACCACAATCCTTTAAGAATTGCTCTCGGTTGAATTTTGGTATTCTATCTAAATCACCCAAATTACTATTCTTATCTTTTTGCCATTCATTAAATCTTCTTTTATCTTCTTTCTCAAAATAATCTGCTAAATCATTAACAACTAAACATTTTCTACAATGTATACTATGAACTTCTATATCTGAATAACCGCAAACAAATCTCTTCTTAATTATCTCACCAATAGCCTTAATATCTTTTTGTGTTAAACTCATTCTAATTACCTCCTTTTTTCTTTAATACTCTATTATGTATGTATAACCTTTTTCTAATAATACCATCTTCATTATCGATACTTATTTTATCTGCAAATTCATCCATATCACTTTCATCTTTAAATACCAATTCTAATATATAGTCCTCTTTCATTCTAATACCTCCGTTTAACTTCGTTTGTTTCCATTTTATAATCTCCTAGTATAACTAATAGTTACCTAAAAAAACATATTTTGCTTAAATCTCTTTTCAAATTCATCACTATTAAGATATTTAATTAATGCTCTTTGATTTTCTCGGTCATTAGCTCTCCAAAAACTTAAAAAATCATTATGATATTCTATTGAGAACTTTCTCCACATATGAGAAGCTAATGAATGTTCACTATCTGGATTTTCTCTTTCTCTTAAATATACTTTCTTGAATAACTCAAAATCCATACACCAATTTCTCATATACCATAATCGATTTATTGTTTCTTTTTCCATTTGAACACCTTTGGATAATAAGTCTTTGCTTATTACCTATCATAAGGGTAAAGGGTGATTTCTCACCCTTAAATAACAATCATTCCCTAAACGCCTTTAATTCCTTCCTATAACCTTTACTAAAGCAAGGTGATAGTATATATCCTTCTCTTACTCTTACAGATCTTATTATATGTTCACTTAACCTGGTAAACATATTCTTCTTACCATACATTACTAGTTCTTTCATATAGATCACCTCTTTACTTAGTATAACACTACTAATATATATACTAATAGATATACCATACATACATAGTATATGTAATCACTACCTATATATAGTCATTCTTTATTATGTTATGGTATTAGTATATAGTATGATACTCATACATATTTTATTATTAGTATGTATGATTACCTATAGACTATCTTATAGAGTATCTATATAAATGTATGTGAACACTACTAAGTAGTATACATCTGCTAGTATATCTAGTTCTCGGAGAAATAGAATAACTACTAGAGAGAAGATAATCATAAAATAATATATTCTATTAGTGTTACTACTAGGGGGTAGAGGTAAACTAAGAAGATGATATATACTAAAGTACTCAACAAATAAATTTTCTAGAAAATAGCATTGTTTGGCCTTTAAATGATAAAAACTCCGAGATAATTTCCTTTATATCACAAACGGCGCTCAATTAGAACGTTTGACTAGTTAGCTTAGAAATAGTCTTAAAGACGTTTTTATTAGAATTAATGCTCTTGTTGAGTATCTTGTCATATTTAGTTCCCTTGTCCTTCGGACTAGATACTGAGTTAATAAAACTAGAATCCAAATAACCTATTCCCTTGGTTAAACCATAAGACATTAAAGCTAAAGCATCCACTTCATCATCATGCTTGCCTTTAGGCGCATGTAACTTAGGCTGAGACACTCCTCCTGATTCACTAGCTTCATATTCAAAGATTTCTAATTGGCTTATAATTTCTTTATCATCTGGAATTTGAAGACGTCTTTGCTGCATTAATATCTTTAGATTATTCATAATAGTTATTTTAGAAAACAGACTAAACTTAAAAGCTTCTACAGGAATTCCATCAGCTTGCAATACATCAAAAGGCCCTTCACCTACACCAGTAGCATCTAGCATAAAAACAAGAGGGTGGATAGAGTCGTTGATAGCCTTTAGTTCAGCGATTACACTAGCATAGTCAGTACCAAGAGGTTTTACTCTATGATCTATAAGTCGAATTATCTGTTCATTTTTAGGAGATCTAGGATTTATTATAGTTCCTATGTCTATTACGCATTTATCGTGTAGTTTACCAAAATCCACACCAATAGCGATATTTGTCTCTCCTTTATAGCCACCGCCTGCATCATCATTCTTTGATTGATCTATTTCATTAACAGTAAAATAGCTTGATTGAGAAGAAACAAAGTCAGCTTCGTATTCTGCTTTGAACTGCATGTTAGTCATAGTGTCTTGTTTTATTTCCATAAGCTCTAAAGTATTTAATGGATTAGCATGCCAGTCGAAATGATATACGCTCCAGTGTTTTGAATTATAGCAATTCCAATGAGGCCCTTGCCGGCCATTTGGAGTAGATAAAGCCATAATTGATCCACCTGTTGCATCTACCATAGGAAGAATAACTTGATTGAAAATAGTCTCAGCATTTTCCCAGAAAGCCAATTCATCGGGTATGACTAACTTAGGAGAATAACCTCTTGCTGCATCAGTTGCTGGAACAGAAATAATTCGACTAGTAGTCTTAGCGCCAGGGTTCTTTAATTCAACTTCTGCTTTAGATTCCTTGCCTTTTGGCATAATAGCCTTAAAAACAGAAAGATGCGCTGTTGTTAGAAAAGTTTTGATTTTTCGAACTACTTCTAGTGCCTGTGGCTTAGTCGCAGACATAATTATAACAAGAGAGTTATCATTCCAGTAAGCTGTATGTATTGCTTTAATAGCAGCACTAGTAGATTTACCTGTCTGTCTTGCTATGTTAAGTAAAATTCTTTTGCTAGCATCATTTAAGATAAGGTCCTGATGAGGATATACTTTAAAGGGATTTCCAATTCCATCCTTAAAAAAATGATAAGCAAAAATAGAAGGATCTAATTTAAGATAGCCTATCCACCCTGGAGGCTTTGAATCAACCAGTTTGAACTTCTTCTGTAAATTTAGCCGGTCTTGTTCGTTTATCTCGTTCTTCAATTTTCTTGGCCTCAACATCTACCATTTTTCTGAAATCTTCATGAGCTACATTTAATTCCCCTGCAAATTTAATCCCTTCATCCTGTTTCCTCATCTTGTCAATTAGACTAGTTAAGTTCTTTTGAATATGTTTGTAATCTTCATGAAGATCTCCACTCTCACCATATTCCCAGAGCATTCTATCTGCTATCATTTTAAGTTTAATTGCTTCTTCATTTTGAATCAGGCGAGGAACAGAGCCAACTTTCTCCATTTCTTCTTTAAGATAGAGAATTCGTTCAGAACATATCCAATTAGCATGATGCTCTCCATTTAGTTTTTTATGTGGACACATCTCGCTTCCAATCCAGGAACAACGCATGCAGCCAAATATTTTCATAATAGGAGATAATCCACCTATGTTAGAATACTTATGCATCCAGTTTCCAGTCTGTGTTTTAGTTAAACTTCGTTTTAAATCCTTATTCAATTGGTTACCCATAAAGTAGTAAACCTTATTGTGTTATTTAAATATATCTATAGTAGAATACAAATCTTTATATATCTGTTAGATATTCTGTTAGCAAGGTGATACCATGAAAGGCAATGCAAAAGTTCAGGAGAGTATAGATAAAAAGAGTGGTCAGAGGAAATGTACTATTTTAATTCCTTCTGCGATAGTTAAGGCGCTTGAAATTAAAAAAGGAAACAGAATAGATCTTGATATAGATAACCCTAAACCGGATTACATAGAACCAACCACAGTTGGAAACAATTTCAAGAAGAAAGTAGTTGAAGAAGAAAAATAGGCAGTTATTCTTCGCGCCAAACAAATGAACCGCCAGTTTCCTTCTAGATGATGTAATATACATACTAGTATATTAATGTTGTGTATCTATAGCCCTTTTATTTAAATAAGGAAACTATTTATTAATTCTGATGGAAGGGGAGAAAATAAAGGAAAAAGCCGATAAAATAACCAAATATAGCACAAGTATTATACCTAAATTGCTTGTTTATACTAAAAAAATAAAATCGGCAAGTGATTACGAAAACTGGATTAAACAATTAAATATTCAATTATTCGATTGGTTCTTTGAAACTTTTATTGTTAGAGCTTTTTTAATCTTTATTGTCCTTTTGGTTGCAGTGACTATTTCTCAGACTAGGCTTCCACTATTAGCACAGTTCATTGCAGCCGAAGGCATTTCACTACTTTGGTTCTTAATAGTAATATTAAAGAAAGACTTATTTGAAGAATCTAGTAAAGAGATTCTAAAAAAGATAGAGAAAAATATGAGGTGAATGAAATGGTAGATCCAGGAGTTAAAGAAGAAAGGGAAGAAAAGAAAAGTTGTATACAATGTGGAAAAGAATTAAAAGGATTTAACGAGATAAAGATAGGAGGACAAACATTCAAGGTATGCAACAAGCAATGCGCTAAACTATTAGCAGAACAAATAAAAGAAGAGAGAAAAGATAAATTAGATAAGAGTAGGATAGATTTAAAGATGAATCAAAGAGAATTAGCTTTTAAAATGGCTCAGATAGCAACAGGAGTTTTAGAGAAGAATGAGTCTAAATTATACAATGTAGTAAGTTTTCCAAAAGATGATTTGAAACCAAAGCATGTTCTAGAAAATGAGATAGACATGATTAAGTTTCATCTCATACAAAAAGAAAAAGAAATAAAAAATATGGAAGACTTGGAGAAAGAAGATGTTAAGCCTACCTGAATTAAAAGAAAGACCTGTTATTAACTCAGTATTTATGCCAAGTAAAGACATGCCTGAACCAAGACCATTTAATCTAAGAACTTTACTTGGGTGGATAAAAAGAACTCCTGAATGTATTGGCATTTTAAAACGTATAGCAACTGACATAGTGACTGATATTTCATTTACTGCAGTAGAAATGCCTAGAACAGCAGGCAGACCAGCTAAAACAATTAACCAGTCAAAAGAAGACAAAGCAAATGAGTTTGCACATAAAAATCTTTTAAAGCATAAATTACTTGCTCTAGTCATAGATTGGGCTGCAACAGGAGATTTCTATCTTTGGAAAGGAAGAATAACTGATAATCAAGTTAAAGAGATAGCAAGAAAGCATTACAAAGAATTAGGACTTGAAATAAAAGAAATAGATACAAAACAATTCTTTGATGAAGATCCTAATGCTATTAATTCAGTTGAGATAGTTCCATCTTCTAGTATGGAAATTTTTCATGACCATTTTAAAATAACTGAATACAAACAGTGGGTAAGGTCTAGATCAGGAGACAAAAGAACATTTTCTACAAAAGAAATCATACATGGAAAATATATGGAAATAGATGGAAGTCTTTATGGTTTCAGTCCTATAGAAGCTAGTTTTGTAGCAATAAGAACAATTAATGCAATTCAAGACTATAACTTCCAATACTTTGAAAATGGTGCTAAAATAGACAGAGTTTGGAAATTCATGGGAAACCCAGGACCAGAATATATAGAAAAATTCAAAGAAGACATTAAGCAATATATCTCAATAAAAAATGCACATGGCCATTTAGTTCTTGCTGGAGCAGATAAAATTGAGTCTGAAGCATTAAACGAAATAAGCGAAGAGATGGAATATAGAAAATTAGCAATCAACTCAGTAGGTAGGCTTGCTTTTGCCTTTAACATGCCAGCCGATACACTTTCTCCTATATTAGGAATAGACATCAAACAAGCTGCAGGAAGTTCTGATGTAGAGGATGCAGGATATAACAGGAATATTGAAAATGCACAATCATATTTTGAAGACTTGCTTAACACTCAATTGTTTATACCTGATTTTGGAGTAACTATCCATTTTGAGAGAAGATTCAGACAAGATCAAATAAGACAGAGTCAAGACAGAACTCAAGTTGTTCCTTTTGTTGAATTCTTATTTAGGCATAAATACCCTGTAACTGATGAGTTTATCCATAAGACATTTCAGATACCTAGAGAATTTTTAATTGAAGGAAAAATCAAAAGAGAAGTTGAACCTATGGCACAGCCAAGCGTTCTTTCAAACAAAGATATGAAAGGACCTGCAAGTCAAGCTGAAGCTCAACAAAAGAAAAATCAACAAAGACCTCAACAAGATACAAATCCTCCAATTGGTAGCTAATTCCCTATATTTTCAGTCTTATTTAAATAACAATTCTATTATTTGTTAGATTTGGTGTTTAGACGTGCCTTTTGCAGGATTCAAAGATTTTAAGGACTGTGTAGCGAAGAATCAAGATAAGTCTAATCCTCAAGCTTTCTGTGCAACTATTATGAGAAAAGTTGAAGGCAAAAAAGAACTCAAATTCCATCCTTCTAAGATTAAATTAAAAGAAGAAGGAAAAACATTTTTATCTGAAGGATTCATTGCAACTACAGATCCAGACAGAGCAGAAGATTCTGAATTGGGAGTTGTAGGAGATATTCTAAGTGAAGGATTTTTAGATAAGATGGTTAATATTCTTAACAATCCTATTGATACTGGACACCCTGAAGCTAAACAAGTAAGCTATAGACATGACTGGATTAAAGAAGAAGATCCTAGTCTGCCTCCGGCTGGAATTAATTTATCTGCAGAAAAGAGAAGCACAGAAAATGGACAGATGGGAGTTTATGTAACAACTGAACATGCAAAGACTTTTCCTGAAAAGGATAATCTAGTCTACGAAGTAGACAAAGGAATCATTCCAGGTTACTCTATTGAATATGAAACTACAGATTCTGAAATAGTAGAACATGATGGTCAAAATTACAGATTTATTAAAGATGGTGATTTTTATGGTTATGGATTTGCTAACGGAAGAATGATAGCAAATCCTCAAGCAGCCATAGTAGCTGCTGGATATAAAGAAATGGTTAATTCTTTTAAGAAGATAAAACCAGAGGAAAAAATGAAAACCAAAGAAGAAGAAAAAAAGTCTGCTGAAAAGAAAGCAGAAGAAAAAACTGAAGATAAAAAAGAGGAAACTACAGAGGAACTAAAAAAAGAAGAGAAAGAAGCAGAGAAATCTACTGAAGAAAAGAAAGAAGAACCAAAAGATGAAACTAAGGAAATGGCCACAAAGGTAGCTAAAATTGCTCTCAAAGAAATCGCAGATGCAAAAATCAAAGCTGAACTGAAAGAAACAAAACCAGAAGGACCAATCTTAGAAGACAAAAAGAAAATGGAAGAAAAAGAAACAAAAGTAGAATTCAAAGAATACAAAGAAGTATTCAAAAGAGAAATTCCTAGAGATTTATCTTTCAAGGAAAGATCATATCTACAACATCAAAAGACTAATGATTTATGGGCTGCATCAGGAAAATTACACACTGAACTAAAAGAAAAAGGAGCTAATTTCATGCCTGGAGTGCAAGCTGCAGAAAATGGAACTTCATTTGAAATAAAGGAAAACAGGATAGAATACAAGGGATTAGCAGTTGAAACTAACTTTGTAGGAGCTCAAACAACTTTCCCAGCAATTCTAAATGCCTATGAACAGGTTCCTGCAGAATTAAATGACATTTATGGACCAGCTATAATAAATCAGATGAATGATGAAGTAGCTACATGGAATAAATTGACTAAAGTAGATGGTTCAGGAATGAGTGCAATCAGAATCAGAGCAAGAACAAACGTTGTAGCAGGAGATGAGACAACTCCTCAAAACTTTGGTAGCACACCAAGTTTCAATGGTAATGTAACACGAAGAAAATACAATGCCTGGTTCGTAACAAGATACGCAGATGTTCAAGTTGAAGATGAAGAGATTCAACTAGCTAAAGCAACTGGTGGAGTCGGAGACATTTTTGCAATAGAAATAAGAGATAGAACAAAAGACTTGCTTACACAAGTAAATGTAAATTTACTTACAGGCGACAACACACATCCATCAGCAGAAAACGTAGGCTACAGATTCCAAAATTTAATCAGAACTAGCGGAGATTTGTATGGTAAGACAGTTACAGATACGAAAGACAACAAATTAGCAGCAGCAGGCGTAGATGACATGAACTCAGCACCTATAACTCTTAAAAAACTAAGAGAAATGATAGATGCCAGCTTAAACAATGGAGCAGTGGCAACAGATCTTGCTTTCTTTGGAAGCAGAACTCAGAGAACTAAAATAGTAACTTTGATTCAAGCATTACAAAGAACAATACCAACTAGCGGAAGAGTAGGATTTGAGGAACAAATTGTAATAGACCAAGGGATTCCTTACTTTCCAGACAAAGATGCAGACACAGATGATATATTCTTAGTAGATGTAGCAGAGACTAAGGCAGTTATCAAAGTAGCACCAACCTTTGTAGAGTTTGCTAAGGTAAGTTTGCATAGGAAAGGAATTGTCTGGATGATGTACAACATCATTGCAGAGAAACCAAACCACAACTACTGGATATTTGACCTTCAAACCACATGAGGTTAAAAACCTCTTTTATTTTTTATTTTAAAATGAAAGGAAGATAAAATGCCTGGACATACAAAAAAGGAAAGGAGAAAGTAAATGGCTGAACTAACATTCGATACTAGTCTTGGAGTTCCAGTTACAACTGGAGATGGAATCTATGCTTACATAGAAGCGACTAGTCCAGAAATAGAAGTATTTAGAGTTAGGTCAAGCGTAAATGGAGATTTCTTCTATTCAAGGAGATTTCAAAAGATAAAAACATTTATGGTACAGAATCATGGAGCAACTTTTGCTACAGGTAGTTTAGCTGTAGGATCAGATCCACCTAAAATAGTTTTAACTCAGGGTACAACTACTGCTAATGCAAAACTTACAATCACTCATACTGGAACAGCTGAATTTTTGAGTATAATAATCTGGGGTGAGATGTAATGGCAGCAGTAACAGAAAACCAAACAGCCAATATGGATTCAGCAGATCCAGCTTTTGAACTAGTCCAGTTTACAACCGCTGCAAGCGGAGACACTTATGATTCAAAAAAGTTTGCTCATATAGATGGAGCTTTTGCCTGTCAGTCTACCACAGATGGTATTTCAATTCAAACATCAATATCAATACAATCAAATGGAGTGCCTAGAGTTACTTTAACTTTAGAAACAGGTTCTGTGGTCACTGGTTATCTAGTTATAGTAGGGAGGTTATAATGGCAGCAGTAACAGAAACAAATAATTTTAGTGAAAGATTACCTCCAGGTATGATAGCTTTAAGATTAACTACAACAGGAACTACAAGCACTTATGTTTGCCCTTATTTTAGCAAAATAGAAGCTGCAGTTGGAAACAATGAAAGCGATAATGATGGAGTAGGAATTGGAGTAAGCGGAACAACAATAACCATAATAGTAGGGAACTCAGGAGATGTTGTAACTTTGATGGTGGCAGGTTTAGCATGAAAGATTCAGAATTTACAGCCAAATGTCATTTAACTCTCCATTATACTAAAGATGGTCCTAGTCCCAACATCAAAGATGCAAAGGAAATAGATCTAAAGAAAGGAGAAAAAATACCTGAAATATTCATTCCAAACTTTATAAGACATAACAGAGATTTTCTTGAAAATCTCAAAATAGAAAATGGAGTTCCTCAATTAACTAAAGAACAAGAAAAGAAATATGGAATCAGTTTCCCTAAAATAATACCTAAAACATTTACAGAAGAAGTAGAAAAAGCTTATCCGAAATATGATATGGAAAACTTAAAACAGAAAGTAGCTAATTACATCAAAAAGAATGGCTCTAAAATTGGAAAAGATAAATTCAAGGATTGGGCTGAAAAGAATTTTGGAGAAGATGATATAGACAAAAGAAAGTCCCCAGATGGAATCATAGTTCAAATATTAGATTTACAGGATAAGAGGAATAAATGACTCAGTTTGAAAGTGAAGGAGATAACAAAGAGTTTGCTATAGCAACTCTCAGTGATGTTACACTTCATTTTGGAACAAGTGGAAAGACTAGCGCAAATGACGCAGTAACAGATAAATATTTTGATAATACACCAGGAGATATAAATAGTGTAAAAGGATTTTTTTTAAGAAATGACCAATCAGTTTTAATAGTAAGTATGAATGCGGTAATATTTACAGATCCAATATCTGTGCCTAAAGACAAAGGCCATAAAGAAACATTCGCAACACCATTCATTTTTGAGATGGTAATAAGAACAACAGTAGTCGATACCAATCTAAAAATAAGGTGGAAATAATGGCAGCACCAAAACATGCAATATCAATTGGAGTTCAAGCATCAGGAACTTTAACACCAGGAGAATTTGTTAAAGCAACTAATCTAACTAGTGGAGGAACTCTTAGAGCACAAGCTGGAACAAATGGAGAAGTTCATATTGTAACTCCGCCTGATTTTGATTTCACTTGGAAAGATGGAGATAAAGTATCTATTGAAATAAGTGGAAGATTATTAGGAAGTGTTGAAAAAACAATAAATAAAGGAATAATATTAATAAAGAGTCTTGCTGCAACTACAGCTAAAGCAGATGCTCAGGTAGCTGTGGATTTATGAGGTTAAAAATGAAAATATCATTCAAAAAACTTAAATTGATGTTGATTATGGCAGTTGTATTATCAATCTTATCAGTCATGGTATATTCTAGATTAGTTGGGGATTTAACTTCTCCAGTAAATGAATTTAATGCGATAAAAGGAGGAAATGTTAATACTGGTAATATGACTTTTATTTGGAATGCAACGCCCTCTCATCCCACAGCTAATATCTCAAATGGAACATTATGGACAAACATATCAGGAACTTGGAAACTTAATGCATCTAATTATACATTTGCTGCTATAGGCGCAGAAGTAGAAAGGCAACTTACTTGGCTAGATACTGGGATTCTTGAAGCTGATTTACCCGATAATTTAGTATTCGTTTGGGGAATAGAAGTCTGTAATAATAAATCAGATTATACAAAAGAATCGATAACCCTAGATACAGATGCATTCGGTATCGTTTTTGATAATAACACTGGTTGCACTGGTAATTGCAACTATACAATCATAGTAAAAGCTGGAATAGGATTCTTAAGTAATTTCCCAGCAAGTTCACTTGACGGAATAATGAACAGCACAACTAGTCGTGGTCTTGAAAGTTCTGCATGTAAGTTAAATGATAGTTCTGTAGGGCGATTTTATTGTAATCAAACTAGAATCGTATGGAACGGATCTGCAAATTTCGAAGAATCTATAATTGAGTCAAATATTTTAGTGAATTATACAATATCTGATAATTGCAGATTTACTGAAAATAGGACCGTATTTGTAAATGATGCCCCATCTATTACAATAAATATTCCAACAGACTTTCAAGTATTTGATTCAAGCACTGTATCGGTGAATATTACTGTTACAGGAGATTCTGCTGAATATGGATGTGAGATTTATACAAATGACACAGGAACTTTCCGAGCAACAAGTGGAAGTTTTGTTGCAGTAAATAATTCAGATGTTGTCTCTCCAATAGTTGTAACTTCAGAAAATGTTACTCTTAATGTAAGATGTTTTGAAAGTGAAAGCGGTAATATACATGGATGGGCAGAGAATATAACAATTTTGGTTGATATAACTAATCCAGATATTACTATACTCAGTCCAGAAGATAATTCCTTCTCTAATCAAAAACACTCAAGTGTTGATGCTTCTGTAAATATAAGTCTTAATGTTACAGATTATAATGCAGATTCCTGTATTCTTAGAGTAAATGGGACTGATAATGAAACTATATCTTATGAAAATAATGTACAGTTTTTTATGAGATTCAATGCTTCAGATGGATTTTATAATTGGAATATTCTCTGTAATGATACTGCAAGAAGAACAACAGAAACAATAAACAGATCTATTACAATAGACACATTAACGCCAGGACTAAACAGAATTAGAAATTATTCTCAATTAGGAAATTGCAAAGGATTTACAGTTGAATTTAATGCAACTGAAGAAGTAAATTTAACCTTTACTTATGGACTTACTGCTTCATCTGAATCTTTTACTGAAATTGAAGCTGATTTTGCAATAAATCAAACTACAACTCTTACTTTCAATGAGACTTATGAAACTGATTTCTTTGGTAATTCAACTATATGCGACAGGGCTGGAAATTGCAATGATACTATCCCTGAAATGACAATAACCTCTCCAGTATCTTTATGTAATGGATGGAATCTATGGGGAGTTTATGATATTGTTAATTTAGTCAATATATCCACTCAAACAGCTGCAGACTTTGTTTATTGGTGGAATAATACACCTCAAGATTGGATATTTTACTCAAGCACATCTACTACAGATAGTGATGTAATCTTAAGGGCAGGTAATTCAGTTCATTTATTTAATTCTGTAAATTATACCTGGTTTAGAAATAGTACTGGAACACCTCAATACGATTTCAATTTAACAATTGGACATAATTATCTACCTCTTTATTATAGTACCATAATGGGAAATTTGAGCCATATCCAGTTTAGAAACACTACTGGAGGAAATACTACAGATGCAGATAATCCTTATGGTAATGGAAGTTTGAGTTTTAACTTTACTTTCTTTAATGTATATAATAACACAAAACAAGAATGGGTTAGTTCAATATTTTCATGGCAAAGAAATAATGATACTATTGTTGGAGCTCCTAATAAAATAGGATTAGATGTGCTTCATGTATTTGCAGTAGCAAACATAACTGTCAATATGACTAGTAATGGCCAAGTATTTGGAAATTGGAGTGAGTGAAAATGAAAAAAATCTTATCTTTATTAATAGCAATGATTTTGGTTAGTACACCTATATTAGCAGGTCCACCTATGCCCCAACCTTTTGTAGTGTTCATTACCTTTGAAGGAACGGTAGTTCCAGGAATAGATGTTACATTTACATGTGCAAGTGAAACTATAGTAGAAACTACAAACGACAAAGGGGGAGTTATGCTTGAAATAAGTAATGTAGTAGATTGTCCTATTCTTGATGTAAGTTGTGGATATGATGCATGTGATAATCAATACAGCACAGTTGCTTTGGATTATCCTTACTATGCTTATTATGAATTAGGAGTAGCACCTCCAATTCCAGAACCTGAATGTACTGGCGATTCTGATTGTAATTCTGGATATGAATGTATCTCTGAAGAATGTTCTTTAATTCCAATAGAAGAACCAATAGTAGAAGACAAAGTTACTTCTAATGCAGATGGAACTATTGCCTTAGTTGAATCAAATTACGGAGATTGTATTGATGTAATAATCACAGATAGTAAATTGTCTAAACTATTTGATGGACAGATTGACTTTGATACAGAAGATTATGATACTCACGAAGAAATAAAACTTAAAGGTTGTTTTAAGACAAGCATAGATAATGTAGATTATACCTCACCTCAGTTCGTTATACAAGAAGGAGAAATTGAATATCTTTATATTTTTGATGATGCACTTCCTCTTTCAACAATAGAACAAGATGAAGAATTAGAAATAAACTTCTTAGGTGAAGACATTGAAATAATCTCACTTAGTTCTAGTCGAATGACAATAAGACATGGAGAGATATTTGATTATGAAACTGGATGTGTAGAATTAGAGGAAATAACATATGAAGGACTTCCTATTAAGATTATCTCAATAAATGAAGATTCTGTTTATTTATCCTATAATGGAGAGAGCAAACAAATTTTCAGAGATAACATAGATGAAGTTGGAGGAATTCAAGTTTATGTAGATGAATCTATTCCAAGAGAAGATAAAGCTAATATTTGCTCAATAAGAGTAGCTGAAGATATTGAAGAAGTGATTGATGATGGAGATGAGTATATTCCTGGATGGGAATATTCTATTAGTGATGGTTCTATTGGAATAAGAAATTCTGAAGACTACAAATACTTAGATGAAGAATATGTTCCATTGGATTTAGGAGATAAAATAACTCTTCCTAATGATTTTGCTATAATCAAATTCAACAAGATTTCAACATCTGATACAACTGAATTGAGAATCAAAGTAAGAGAAGAATACCTAAATGTATTAGGCAGCAGAGAAGATGACCAAGATGATGCTTTCACTTACAATAATCAAGACTACGATGAACTATATGTAGGAGCCGAAGGCATTCTAGATAAAGACAAGGAACTAATCACAACTGACAAAGTAAGAATTGGTGAAAGTGAAATCTATTTAGAGAAAGGAAGCATAATAATCGGAGATTTAGTAATCGAACTAGGTTTCACAGATATAACTTACAAAGGAGAATCTTACTTAGATGACTCAGAATCATTCTTAGATTACTTAGGTATCATCTTTAAAGATCCAGAGGGTTCAATCAAATCTGAAAGCACTTTCGATGTTACAATTCCAGATGAACTACCTGAAGTAACTATTACAGTAGGAGCAGAGTCGGAGACAGAAGGCTTACCTGATGTACCAGTTGTTTGTGATAAACAAGTTGCTTGTACAGAAGAAGAATGTGTAGCCACTGTATGTCCTCCAGTTGTAGACTGTCCTACATGCCCTATTATAGATTGTCCTGAAGTTCCTGAAGATGAAGGAGATTTAGCAGCAAGACTAATCACAGGAGTATTAAGTGCATTAGGAGGAGCAGGAATATTCTTCAAGCTATTCAATAACAAAATATTCACTAGTAGCAATACAGGAATGAAAACCTATAGAGGAAGAGATGGAACTTTAAAGATACATCATAAACATCCAGGAACTAGAGGATACCACAATCCAGATACATCCCATAGAGCACCTGAGACTCACCCCAAAGGAGCGGTAGATGTAGCCAACCACTACCAAAAGAATTCTAAGGGAGATTGGGAATATAGGTGATGCCTGAATGCCAGGCTCACCCTTCACTCTCGGTGTAACTGTTTTTGACACAGATAGTTCAACAACACTTTCTAATGTACAAGTCCAGATTAGAAATGAGAATACTAATGATTCTGATACAGATAATACCGATTCAGAAGGTAGAGTTATCTTTCAGTTAGCAAATAAAAGTGTTTTTGAAAATGGATGGTCAGTAGGAGATATTGTTTCTTATCTTGTTTTATACAAAGGATTTGAAGCCAAAGGTTCCTTTGCTTTAACAGATATAGGAGGAACTACTGTAACTTTAACTTTAATTGCCTTAGCTGATGCTCCTAGTTTAAGATACTTTGCCCCCCAAGATTTCTTAGACTTCTTTGGTCTAGAAACAGATTCAGTAAATACTCAAAATGGAATAGCTCCACAGACGATAGTCAAAATAGGTGAAGGAGTAGAAAAACATATTGAAAGAATATTAAACAGAACATTTGATGATAACTCTGGAAGCAACTATCAAGTAACTGAGCAATTATATGAAGCAGGATTCTCTCAAAAGATTTGGTTTCTAAAAAGCACACCAATTGTTGCGATTCAAAGGTTTGAAGTAAATACTAATCTACCTGGAGAATCTCCTGATTTCAATAATATTGCATTTCAAGAACTTGATAATTGTGATGCCACTACTGATTGGAGTGCTTCTACAGATGGAGCAATTACACTTAATACCACAAATGGAGAGTTCAATGAAGGAACTGGAGCTTTAAATATAACAAAAACAGGAGCAACTGTAGATAATGTTACTTTCTCTAAGACTCTTAGTTCTACTTTCGATTTCACTAAATCAAATTTTAAATTAGATTTTTACGTAGAAGATCAAAGCGAATTAGCTAGTGCTGGAAGCACACAAGTAGAGATAAGAGTAGGAAGTGATAGTTCTAATTATTATTCTAAAACATTCACAAATATAGGTCAAGGCAGTTGGAATTCTCTTACTTTAAAACATAATTCTACTGATAGTTCTGCTAGTACTACAGGAACTCCAAATGCAACTGCTGTTGATTTTGTGGCTATCAAAATAACATACGCTTCTAGTTCTACAACAGTATCTGCAGGAGATATGAGATTAGATAATATAAGGTTTAACGAAGAAGATGATTTAGATATTAATCTAGAAATAGGAAGAATAGCAATAGCTACTTATTCAGATTTCCATGATAGCCCTACTGTTCCTTCATATCATCATCATTTTATTACATTTCCTGAGCCAGGTTTAAATCAAGTAAGAGTAACTTATACTCATGGCCAGACTGTTCCAAAGGATATAAACATATTGGCTATTTTAATGACTGCTCAATCTATGGGAGCGCAGATGCTTCAAGCTTTAAATATCAAAACAAGCGAAGCTAGTGGTCTTAATTCAAGCATACAAAATTTAACTAACTTCCAACCTCAAATAGATAAAATAGTAGAAAACAGGAGATTTGCTCAAATTGAGAACGTCTACTCATAAAATGAATTCAAATAAAACTTTTGTTAGAATCACTAATCAAGACATCTATAAGGAGATTTTAATAATAAAAGAGCATGTAATCAAAACAAATGGAAAAGTAAAATTAAACAGATGGATTGCAACTACAGCCCTAACTATATCATTACTTATCATAGGATTGAAAGCCGGAGGCATTATTTAAATAACAAAAAAACCAATAAATCATAATCACCTCTTTTCCTTAGCAAGGGCTTGTGAAATACCAAGTCCGTGTTAAGGTTTTAGAAGCACACCTCCATAGGGAAGAGGGGCCATGCGCAAGCATCCCCTCTATCTTCTCCACCAAAGAGCAGAAGATGACAACTATAACAAAAGCCGAAGAAATCACATCAGTTAGACAAGTTCTACTAGATTGTATCTCAGCAAATATAACGGATCCTTTAACCGGACAAGAAGCACGTTCTCATTTTTCTCATTGGATATTTGAAGGATTCCCTAATCCAGCTAAATTAGGATTTAAAGAACCTACAGAAGACAGAGCAGTAGGAACTAGTCCTGGAGGATGGAAGTTTCCTATAATTGTCTTCGACTTTCCTGAACCTGATACTGAACAAGGAAATGTAGTAGGCACAAAACAATTTATTGAAGATTCAATTACAATTGAATGTCATGGTAGAAGCAGACTTCAAGCAAATACTGTAGCTGAGGATGTTAAAAATATTCTTGAAACTACTGAAAATAGTGCTTTAAGAGGAGCAGGACTTCATATGCTCACAATTACTTCAGCTCCTACTATCTCAGATTTCATAGGGGGAAATAAATATTATACTAAATCAATTGAATATGTATTTAGGAGGTTCGACTAATGGCACAGTTTGTTCAAGTTAGAATAAAAGGAGCAAAAGAAACTTTCCTATTTTTAAAAAAGTTACCAGTTAAAGCAAACAAAGAAGGAAAAAAACTAACTAAAAGAATAGCAAGAAAAATCTGGAGTAGAGCGAGAGAAATAGTTGCTCCTTTTAAAACAGGAAGTGGAGATTTGAAACGAAGTATTCAGATGATACCAATCAAAGGAGGAAAAGGATGGACAGTAGTAGCTGGAAGAGGATTGAAGAGGCCATATGCTTTTTATCAGGAAAAGGGATTTGGAGCTCATATAATAGTAAATAATAGATTAGATCCAAGAGTTCAAGGTAAATGGGCTAAATTTGGGAGAAAATACTTAGTTCAAAGATGGACACCTTATATGGCTCCTGCTTTCAACAGAGCAGTGAGAGAAATGGACTTTGAATTGAACAAAGCAGCAAATAAAATAGTGAGGTAAAAATGGTAATTGTAAAAAACACAAGTAAAGAAGATACTCTTGGCTTTAAAGATGATGCAGGTAAGATGCATACTTTGAAAGCAGGAGAAGAAGTAGAATGTCCATATAAGAGGTCTATGGACTCAAGACTCGAAATAATAGAGAAAAAGAAGAAGAAGCGAGGTGAACTATAATGGCAACTACAACTTTCGGAGATTATGATGCCTGGCAAAGACATGCACTAATTTCAATAGATGATGGAACTACTGCATATAACATGCATGCTTTAACTGAGACAATAGACATAGATCAAGGAGAAAGAGAGTTAGACCTTTTGAACCTTTTAAATCTTGGTCAGATACCCAAACATGGTGGACATGGATTGACTACAGTAACATTTGAAGGATATGCATTGGAAGCAGGAAGTATATCAGCTGGAGGAGCATCTGTTGCTGCTACAGGATTTTGGGATATATTCGCTGAAATTCCAAGAAAAGACACAAGTGAACCAATTCAAGTATCTATATCCAATGAAGTAACTAGATACAGAGTAGCAATCCTTTGGACAAATGATGGTACTGCAACTGCAGGAAGTTCAGCAGTAGCTAGTTCATCAACTAACCTAGGAGTAAGGTATGTAATTGCAGATTGCTATTGCACATCTCACAAGTTAGATTTTACAGATGGAATACTTAAAACTACATTGACTTTTAAAGGGCCTGCATTTAATAAGGCTGCAGAAGCTAGAATAAAGATGGAAAGCATAGACACAACAGCATCAGCACTTAGCGCACTTAGTTCTTATACTCCTGGCGCTTCAACTCCCTGGTGATTCAAAATGGCAATACTAGGAGTTCAAGGAGAATATGATGCATGGCAAAGAGAATGCCTAATAGAAGTAAGTGACGGAACAACACATGTTCAATTAGCAGGATTAACAGAAACTGTAGACATAGACACTGGTGAAAGAGAATTAGATGTTCTCAATCTGCTTAATTTAGGACAGATACCAAAACATGGGGGTCATGGTATTACAACTGTTACTTTTGAAGGCTACCCACTTGAAGTTGGAACAGTAGGTTCAGGTGCTCAAACAGGGACAGGATTCTGGGATATATTCGCTGAAATACCAGGTAAAGACACAGAACCTCAACAAATATTAATAACAAACGAAGTTAATCGAATGAGAGTAGTAATACTCTGGACAGATGAAACTGGAGAAACATTAGCAAGTGGAGCATTAACTAGTGGAGCATTAGGAGCAAGGTTTATTCTTTCAGACTGTTATTGCACATCTCATAAGACAGACTTTACAGATGGAATAATGAAAGTTACTTTAATGTTTAAAGGAACAGCTTTTGAGAATAGTGCATCTGCTAGAATGAAGATGGAATCTATAGATGGAAGTGCAGGTTTAAGTGCTTTAAACACTTATGTCCCAGGCACAACACCATTTTAAATGGTAGGAGGAAAACCAGCTGAAAAGGAAATAAAGAAGATTTTGGATAGGTCTAGGTGTCCTACATGCGGTAGGACTCACTCAGATTTAACAATAAAAAGAGTTCCAAAAAAGACTTTAAGCCAGTTCAGAGAATGGTGTGATTCAGAATTTGAAGGAGACTGGGGAATGGGTTTGAAATGGCTTTGGGATTTTTTTACAGGAGTTTTAGGAAAAGGACATGAAAGAGCTGAAGCATTAGGAATTGAAGCTCTAGAAAGAATTGCTGAGATTGAATCTAAACTTTCTCAGCCAGAACAGGAAAAGACCATCACAACAGTTGATGGTCAGAAGAGGAAACTAAAATGAGTAAATTAGATAAATTAGTAGGAAAAGGAAAGGAAATAGAAATAGGAGGTATACATATAGATATAAAGCCTCTCACAGTTAGTTCTCTGCCTTTACTTATGCAAGTAGGGGATGAATCGAACAAAGAAATTCAAGCAAAAGCAATGAGTGAGATAATAACATTGACTTTAAAAGACAGTGTTTCAGATGCAACAGATGAAGAAATTAACAAAATAAGCTTAGAACATTTGACTAAACTAATGGAAGCAATAATGGAAGTTAATCAACTTGAAGGAATAGATTCAAAGAAAAGTGAATTTTTTGAGAACATAAAGAAGAGGCAAAAAGATGCAGGTATTGGAAAGACTGGGAATAAAAAAGCAAACGAATAAAGATGATGGATTCGCTCAATCCATTTTTTATTTTATGAAAGAACTTCATAAATATCCTTTAGATGAGGAATATACAATAAAAATAGAATGGATAAAATGGTTTTGGAAAATAAAAAAACCTTATATCAAAATAATTAAAAAAGGGATTTATAATCCTTTATTTAATTCACTCTTAAATCAACTCCAAGAGCATTATAAGAAAGAAAATGAAAGAATGAAAAGGAAAAGATAATGGCAGATGTTAATAAAAGAATACTAATAACAACTGAATTTAAGACTCAAGGTAAGGTACTTTCTAAAGGAACAGCAAATGTTTTTAAATCGTTTGTTAGGTTTGGAAAAGGGATAAATTCCACCTTCGGTAAAACTTTTAGAGTATTAAGAAAAGTTTGGTTCCAATTATTTAGATTCAGAGCAGAGATGCTTTCTACTTTATTTTTTGGTATGGCCCTACAAAGATTTTTTACAGGATTACTTAAACCTGCTTTGGAGATGGCAGGTATATTTGAGATAATAAGCACAATACTCCAATTGTTTTTTCTCCCTATAGCTTTAGCTCTGATAGATCCTTTGCTTGTTCTTATGGATGCTATATTGAATATAAGTGATTCAACTAAATTATGGATTGGTAAACTAGTTTTAATTGGTGCTGCACTTGGAACAGCAATGTTTCTAGTAGGAGTTTTTTCCTTAGGTATAATGGGACTTATAACAGCAATAGCAACATTCGCACTTAAAGCAGGAATATTCTTTTTACTTCTTGAAGTTTTAGAAGCATTAGGATTTAATGTAAAACAAAATCTAAAAAATGCTTTTGATTCGTTAGTAGAAACTTTAGACATTCTTTGGGATAGATTTATCGATTCTGCTCCAGTTCAAAAATTCCTTGAAAATCTTGGATTAACTAAAGATGAAATTAAAAAATTAAAAAATCCTATCTCTTTCATAAAAGAAAAACTAAAAAAAATGTGGGATGGAATAAAAACAAAATGGGGAGAAGAAATTGCTGAAATCAAAACATTATTGATAGAAAGATTTAAAGATTTCCTTCTTGCATTAACTGGAATTGAGACTTGGGATGAATTAATAGATAAATGGGAGAATTTCAAAACAAATGCTATCTTAGCTATCCAAGCTGTTTCTACTGCATGGGATGCAATAGCTAATTTAAAACTTTCAGATGATATTAAAGCAGTTATGAATTGGGCAGGTCCTATTATAGGGGCAGTTGTTGGTGCTAAATTAGGAGGTGCAGCTGGAGCTGTAGTTGGTTTTGGTGCTGGATTCGCTTTAGCTCCTCCAAGTTGGCTAAGAGATTGGATGACTGATAATATATCAACATTAACAGCTATAAACCAGAATATCCAAGCAGGAGGAGAACCCTTACCTTTACAACCAATTGGTGAAGGAGGACCTACACCTGGTGGAAAAATAGGAGCAGATACAACAGATTTAGAACATCTAGGGGTAGATACTAAATTAGGTTAAAATGGCAGCAGATGCAAAACAGGCAAATATTTCATTAGGAGATACAAATGTAGATATTTTGATTACTAGACAAATTGAACATATTATGGATAAACAAATACTTCAACTTCCAGTTCCAAAACAAGGAGGATTAGTTTTTAATATAGATATTGTTAGACTTAAAGAAGTTATAACCATAACAGGGATATTAGAAGATACAGATTCAGAAAGTGCTTTAACTAAAAAAAATAATTTAAGAAATTTAGTTCAAACAGCTGGAAGTTATACTTTAGCTTGGGGAACAGAAGCAACAGCACAAAGTTATACAGGTTCTATCCAAAAAATATCAATAAAAGAGATGTCTGGAAGAGTAGGTGAAGAAGGAAATCAAAATAAGACATTTGAAGTTACATTAAGTTTCTTCCCAGGCACATTCAGAGGATAAATTGAAATGGCAATATGTAGCAGGGATTCTATTAACAATCTTACTAGGTGGAGTTCTAACTTATACAGATTTATTTGGACAGTTGTTTCAATTAACTGGAGTGAATGCTACGCATTCTGGAGATATTTATTGTACTGAAAACTGTGAATCTTTTATTAATGTAACCACAACTTACTGGCGTATTTGCTTTGCTCATTACAAGGGAACTAAATATGCAGATGATGGAGTCTTGTTTAAGAAAGTGAGTAGAAGTAGAACATTACATGTTAATCTAGATAACGTAAGTTCTTTGATTTCTACTAAACCTGAAGTTCCTGTAGACTGGCTAGTGCCTGCAAGAGGAAGAGATAACTGGCGACCAATTAAAGATGGTGACTGTTGGGATAGAAAAAAAATAAACAGGATTAAATTAGTAGGACATAAAAAAGAATGGGAAAATGTTAAATGGACTTTTGAAGTCGGAGACTATTTAGAAATAGATCCTGTTTGGAATGCAGGAGTTCAAGTCGGAGACAAAATAGTAAAAGAACTATGTGAAATCAAATATGAAGATGGCATTGATAATATAAACCATTATCAGAAACATACTGAAACAGTAATATGGCATAACTTAACTCCAAGAGGAAAAGAACAGTTTGCAAACGGAAGTAGGTATGATATATTATCCTATAAATATAACTGGACAGATTTAGATTACATAGAGGAGATTCCTTATTTTAACAGAGAAGTAGATTGTGCTAAAACAGGAGAGATTAAGATTAATGAAGAGATAATAGGAGATGATACTAAGTTCTGTAAATTAATAGATGAAGAAGTATGCTGTTGTCCAGTTACTAGTGGAGGTAAATTCTGTGCATGGTATAGAATAGGTATAGATAATAGCACAGAAACTGTATGCACAAAAGATTTAGAGAGTGATTCATTTGAAATGGTATAGAATATTACAATTAATTATTATTTTATTGATGTTTGCTGTTTTAAGTAGTTTTGTTTATGCCATTGACTGTAATGTTTGGAGTTGTGACCCTGATGATTATGCTCTATTTGATAAAACTAATCCTACATGGAATGGTTCTACTGTATCAGGTGGAGATTCAATCTATCTTTATGGATGGACTGCATTTGCAGGAGGAACGCAAGTTTATAATACTCTTCATAATACTTCACCTGTTTCTGTTGAAGGTAGAGATACAGATGAAGGAAGGGGTTATTTTAATATTGATGAAAAATTAGATACCAGTTCTTTTAATGCTACTTGTCTTGATTTTTTATATTCACACCCAAGGTCTAGTGCTAGTTTAGATTTTACTTGGGATTATGGTAGTGATTTTAACGCAAGAGTAGTATCTAGTGGTGATTGTACAGATAATAACATCTGTTATAATACTGGTTCATGGATAGCTACAGGCATCAGTCATTCCGACAATAAATGGATGACAGCCTGTGTTTATTGGGATGGAACATATCAAACCTTATATATAAGTAATAGAACTGATTCTTGGGTTTCTGGACCTATAGCACACGCGAATTGGGATAGTTGGTTTCCAGCAAATGGGGGGATATATCCTTCACGTTCAGAGGTAGCAGGTAAACATATATATATAGATAATATCAGAGTTTTTAATGCCAGTAATATTGGAGATGAGGGTATTGCTATAGAACTAGACCTAGACCCACCTACTATCACAAATGCTATATGCTTAGATTGTATTTCAAATACCACTTTAGACCCTACTATTACTATTAATTTTACTTGTATAGATGCACTTAATAGTTGCACTGGACTTAGATGCAGTAATAATTCAGGATTTAATTTTTCAAATGCTAGTTCAACTAGAGACGCCAGTCAAGGAATAGGAAATGATTGGGTTTTTACTTTACCAGAAAGCGATAAATTAACTAATAAATATGTTCCTCAACCAATTTATTGTTGGGCAAATGATACTGATGATAATTACCATACAAATTTTAATATAAGTATAGATATAACATTACTTAATGAACCCCCAAATGTTCCGACAGTTACTTCTCCAGTTCAAGATGAAGTAAGTGAAAAAATAAAGATAGAATATAATGCTTCTAACGAAGATTCTATAACTTATAATGTTTATATAAATGGAACTTTAAACTCTTCTTCTACTGCTAATATATCTATTTGGAATGCAACTGTTGGATTTTATTCTTTAGAAGTAAGTGCTTTTGATGGAATAAATAGTTCAGCTAATTCTTCTGCGATTACTTTTAATAAAGTTTCTGCTAGAAATGTATCTGGAGAACATGTTGATGTACATTTTGATGCTTTTGTTTTAGATGTAGGCGATTATGTTGTTATAGGAAATTTTACATTTAATCTTACATCTGATAGAGATACATTTTTCAAGGGAGAGGGGAATGTGAAGAAAGAAACTCAAAATCCCAATTCAGATGTGAGTATGAGAATCACTGTTAATGATGTTGTTAAATTTGACGAAGTAGTCATTAGTGTCGATAATACAGATGAACATAAAGTATTTACTATTCCTCCTTTTATTGATAGATTAACTCTTGGTGAGAATAGAATTGCTATTGAAATGAAAGAAGAAGGAATAGGAACAATTAGAGTTTCTTCTTTAAAAATTCATGCTGTTACAAATAGAACTAATAAAAATAGGGACATTGAATTAGATAGAATTGAGAACGATTTTATCCTTTCAAGCACTTCTTATACTAATCAAGCTAGTTATACTATTAATAAAACAACTAACTCTACTGTCTTATTAAATCTTCATGTTAGTCTTAAAAAGACTAGTGGTGGAAGTTCTGCAACCCCAGAATGTTATTTGATTAGTGCCAATACTACTGAGAGAACTGTTACTATGGCTAGATATTTAAGTGGACTAGATGTTGTTGGTAGTTCTGGAATAAATTTTAGAAGTGAAACTCCTATAGATGGAATTGAAACTTGGAATTTATTCTGTAAATCTTCTAATTCAGATAATATCCAGATAAATACCACTATGATTATGTTTAATCTAGTAGATGACAGACTTAATATAATAAATGGATTTCATAATAATACACTTAATACTTCAAGTTATAGTGGAGCCAATAATAAGATATTATCCTTTGAAGATTATGTTGTTAAAAATGGAACAGAAGTAGAAATATCTTCTGTGGTTTATTATCAATCTACTACTGGGGCACAACAAGGAACTTTAACTCCTTCTATTAAATTAAATGCCACAGGTTTAACTGAAGATGATTGTTTTATTAAGTTAAATCGTTCTGTTGAAAATAATAACGATATAGCGACAGTTAAATTTTATGTATCTTGTAAAAATGTAGTTGTAGACCAGAGTTATTCTTTTAATTTATTCCTTGATTTAGATTCTGGAGAAACTTTAAATGTTCTTAATGCTTCTATGGATGCAATAGAACTAGATGAATTAATAGTAAATATGAGTAATGTTCCCCCTATTGTAGCTTTGGAATTTCCTGCACCTGGAGATAATATTTCTAAAAATATGGAAATAATTGCTTCAGTTGTAGATTTAAATAATGATTCAACTTTAAGTAATATCACTTTAGACAATAGTTCTTCCAGAACTTTTATTGCTACAGATTTAATTGGAACTAATACTAGTTTTAATACTTCTACTATTGGTGATGGAAAATATAATTTAACTTGGACTGCTTTTGAGAATGAAACAAGTGATAGGTTTAAAGCTAATGATACACATGAAATAACAATAGATAATACTGAACTAGGATTTTCTAATTTTGAAACTAATGCTACAGATGGAATCATAATACAAAAATCAGTCCAGTTTAATGTAACAATTAAAGATAATCTTTCTGGAGTAGCAAGATATATATTCAGTTGGAATGATAGTGGATGGGTTAATTTTTCTTTTACTTTTAATGGAGGAACTTCAGTAAAGGCATTAGTAAATAAAACTATTACTAATAGTGGAGCCATTGGCTACAGATGGTATGCTAATGATTCTGCTGGAAATTTAAATGTATCTCAGACTTTTACATTTTTGACTTCAGGTGAATTTATTGAGCTTAATGGCGAAAATGCAAGCAGAACTTATGAATATGAAACTTTAGTTAGTATAACTACTAATCTTGGATTTATAGATATATTAGATGATACATTTAGATTTATTAATACAACTGGTGGATTTTTAGATTATAGTATTGATATTTTAAGACAAAATAAGTTTAATGACACTAATACTTCTAAGAATATAAGTTCTGGAAATAGAGGAACTGTAAATCTAGACAATAGAACTGATTTATATAATGCCACTGTTAATCTTACAGGAATTAATAATCCAGAAAATGTTACATTCAATTCTTCTAGCCAAGAAATAAAGTTTCCAGGAACATTAATAGGAAATAATCTTTATCAGGATAAGTTTATTTCTTCTGGAATTATTGTTAAAACAGTTAATGTTTCTTTAAGTACAGCTGGAACACAGGTTATTTTTGTTAATTTTTCCAGTCATGGAAACTTATTAACAAGAGATGGTTATTTGAATTTTACTTTAACTGCATTTGATTTAGATATAGGAAATGACTTGGATTTTACTGAAAATTTTACAAATTCTGATAATATCAATTTATCAACTTTATTGAATACCAGTGCTCCTTTTAGTGTCTTTGATGATTTAGAAAGCAGAAAATCAAATAGATGGATATGCACAAATGTTTCTAGTTGTTCAGCATCACAATGCGATTGTTTTTTATCAACGGGACAATCAGATGATTATTTTAAAGTTGAAGCAGTTGCAACATGGACAACTTCAGATGCTTCAACTTCAAGATTAGATTATAATGCTCCAGAGATAACATTAAGCAACATATCTGCCTTTAATATATCTGCTAGCTGGGGAAGGTCTTTTAATGTACCATTTGGGCATTTCACATCTGGAATTGTGAGTTTATTTGCAACAGACAATACAAATACTGTACTTCTAGTAGAACATGATTTTAGTGTTGGATCTGGTACAGGAACTAGTCAATTTGATGTTACTTTGCATGGATTTAAAAATTCTGATAATGAATGGATTTTATTTGAGAATTCAACTGCATTACCTAATCCATTCCCATTCGCATCCCTTAATGAGCCTATTTCATTAAGATGGGAGGTTTCTGTAGGTGGGGATCATTCAGATGCACCAGGTACAGGAACCTTAACAGGTTTCTGGTGGATATATAACATTAACACAACAGGATTAAGGTTAAAGAGATTAAATGGCACTTATGAGATTAATGTAGTAGATGGATGTTTTGAGACTAATAATATATCAGTTGGCCAGACAAATATAAGAAGAGCATTATTTACTGCTACAGTAGATATTCCAGGAAATACAACAGGTAAGTTCTTTTTAAGTAATGATAGAGGGGTTACTTTTGAAGAAGTTATATTAGGAGATTTCCATACATTTACTTCTACTGGAAATAAATTGAAAGGAAAGGTTTGTTTTAATTCTACTAATAATATAACTTCACCATTTATTGCTGATTACAGATTTCAGATTATTCCTGCAGCACCTTCTGGATTGACTATAGATGTAGGTCAAGATGGAATAATTGATATGACTTTTAGTGGAGAACTTAATTTGACTACTACTCCTTTAAAGTATACTGGAAACGATACTGGAATTAATGATTATATAAATAATTCATGTCAAGGTCTTTCACAGTGTACTATTCCCATAGTTATTAGTCTTGGCTCTCCTGGTCTTCTTGAATTCAGTAATTTTAATCTTACAGAAAATATCAATCCAATCAAATTAAATGTTTCAATAATACAGAATTTAAATCGTATTCCTTTTAGTTTAAGTTATCAAGATGGAACAGTAAATTTAAATGATATAAGACTAGACTTTAGAGGAAGCAAGAATATTACAATAGTGGCTCATAACTTTGATTCATCTACTAAAGTAAATAATACTATAAGAGTAAAATATTCTCCTTTTAATCTTACTTTTCCTAGTATCGCTACCGCGTGGGAGATTTTTCCTTTTAAGAAAAATCAAAGTAACATACAGCCATTTGGTCAAAATAATACACATGGAATATTTGAAATAAAAAGTTTAGCATACGATAATAATGTAGATATTTATGTAAGATACAACAACACAGAAAATATAACCTGTGTAACAAAACAAGAATTTAGAGGAAGGAATTATTCTTTTGGACAGGCAGATGGATTAGTTGCTTATTATAAGTTTGATGAGAATAGTTCAAGAGATTACAGTAGAAATAATAATGATGGAATTGTAAGTGGAGCATTCTGGAATTCTACTGGAGGGGTTAATAATAGTGGAGGATTTGAATTTGATGGAGTTGATGATTCCATTAACATTTCTAATAGTCCTAGTCTTAATTTTAGTGGAAAGAATTTAACTATCTTAGCTTGGATTTATGACCCTCCTCCTGAAAGAGAAACGATTAAAAGAACTTCGTCTACAGAAACTATTTGTTCTAATGGAAAATGTAACTTAGTTCTTTATTCTGGAACTAGATTTGTAAACGAAGATAATGAATGGAAAGATGTAAAAGATGTAAGAAGTTTGAAAGGAATATTTAATATAAAATATTTAAAGAACGATAACATACATGATTTTGAGATAGTTAATTTAAATTATACCTCTATTGAATTAAAAGTTTTTGTAAAAGACTCTAAAGAATTGAACAAAGACATTCCATTTAAAGTAGATAATATCCAAAAGACTACAAAGAGACTTACTTCTTTAACTGATAAATCTACTGTTACTTTTACTTCAGATAATATCTTGGCAAGTAATTATACTTTTGGAAGTAAGTCTACGACTATTATATTACAAGATGCTGATAGTGAAACATTAGATGATACACGTTCCAGACAAGATGCACCAAATAACAATGCTGGAAGTTCAACTATCCTCAAAATTAATAGTCATGCTACTGCAGAAAGATGGGGGTTTTGGAAATTTAATATTACAGCTATTCCATCCAATCAAGATATAGAAAATGCAACATTAAATCTTTATCTTGCATTTAATAATTTAGATGTTTCAGGTGAAGGATATAATATTAGCATACATAGGATTTTTCAAAATTATACTATATCTGGTGCACAATGGAATGAAGATACTGTTAATTGGGATAATAATCCCTCAATAACTGAATTTAATGCTATATTTGAAGATACAAAAAAATACTTTGGAGGTGCAGGGGAACCATTAGGATGGCAGATATTTACAGTTACATCAGCTGTATCTGCTGATTATGGTGCTGGGAATCTCAACACATCATTTTTAGGATTTCCGAGTGATATATTTGGTTCACCAGATGGAGTAGACTCCGTTCAATTTCGCACAAAAGAACATACAACAGCTTCACAAAGACCTTATCTTAATATAACTTATACTCCACCACCTACTCCTCTCGCTGTTAATATCACAAAAATGATAACAAGTAAAGGAAATTCTTTCCAGTTCGGATTATTAAATGAATTAAACTTATCGGTTATGATAAATACTACAAACGTAACTGCTACAGGACCAATATACAAAAAATGGTATCATGTAGTTTTAAACTTTAATGGAACTCATATTAACTTATTTATGGATAATGTCTTAAACAATTCGGTGGCTTATTCAGGAGATATTCTTTCAGATAATTCAAATTTGTATATAGGAAGCAATGGAACAGGAAGATTCTTTAATGGAACAATAGATGAAGTAGCTATTTATGATAGAAGCCTTAGTGCCCAAGAAATTAATAATATCTATCGAAATCAAGTTCAATATTTTTCAAATTTAACAATAACTAATTTAACTATTAATAATCAAAAGATAATAGAAAATATAGAAGATGAAGATATACAAACTACTATATTTAGTTTTACTAATATAAACTGCTCTGCTGTTAATAGTAAGTTACTTATACCTTATTTTTGTTTTAATTCGCTCTGCGTGGATTGTGTAAAAACTCAAGACTTTCAAGACAATTGTGAAACGGTGGAATAAATGCCAACAAGATTTGCTACTCGAAGAGAAAGAGGTTTCATTTGGATTCCAAGAACTGAAATTCCTAGTTCTGATTTAAAGATTGACTCCGTCTCTCAATATACAAAGATTTGGAATGCAGAATGCCAACGCGCCCTCTGTCCTGAAATTGGTTTTTTTAAAATCATTTTAGACAATAACAATTCAGAATTTACAAATAAATATGAGAAAGGAGATTCTGTTACTTTCTTTACAGATTTAGATGATGGTACGACCAAAGTATTTGAAGGAAAGATAGATACTCTTAAAAATAAATTTGGTGGAAGTGGTTTCCTTCTTGAAATAAACGGAGGACATATATCTTCAGATGATTTACTTTTAACTGTAGTAACTGCTAGTTTTGAAGGAGATTCTACTTTTGAAGAAATAATAGACAGTTTAATCTCTACTTTTTTTAGTGGCAGAGGTTACACCTCAGACGTATTAGCTACAAGCACAAAAAAACCAACAATTAACTGGAATGGAAAACCTTTTTGGGATTGTATATTTGATTTAACTAAACTAGCAGATGCAGATGCTTACGTTGATGATAATAAAGTCTTACATTTTTTCGATAAAGGATCTATTGAAAACAACGATGAAGCAATTGTCTGGAATGATACATTAATTAACGCAGAAGGTCTAGGCACACAAAATTTAACAAACAGAGATAAAATACAAGTAATAGGAGATGATGGTGAAGGCTTGCCTGTAATCGCTACTACAGGAACTGGAACTAAAGAAAAGTTAATATTCGATTCAAAAAACAATACATTTGATATGGTAAGTGAGCTGGCTTTAGCTGAATTAGGATTTATTGACACAGACAATACAGAAGGAAAAGTATTAGCTTTTATTCTACCTACTCTTAGACCAGGAAATAAGATTTGGGTAACTGAACCTCCTATGCAGATAAGAGAGCAGATAATTGTCTATAAATACACTCACAGATTTCCAAGTGAACGAACTGATGTTTTCTTAGATACAGACAGGAACGTACCTTTAATCTTCAAAAAGAGGATTGAGAACGAACTAGCACTTCAAACTATTACAAATCCATTTAACATGCTAGAATCACTTAATTTAAAGTTCGATAATTCAAGCGAGTTGCAAACAATAGACTCAACACTTTCTTTATCAGAAGGAAAAATAAAAGTAAATTCTGGTTCCGAAGGAACCTTTACAGCTATTAAAACATTCAGTTTCACTGTTACTAAGATTCATTTACTCGTAATAGGCACAGATTTAGTTGGCACTAAATACGAGATAAGAAAACTAGGAGTAGATAACTTTCAGACAATTTCACCAAACGTAGAAATAGATTTGTCTTCAGAAAATCAAGGAACTAGTTTAGAGCTTAAAGTTACTTTAAACAGTTCTGTTACTGAAATAAACTCGTTAACTCTTCTAGGGAAATCATGAGAATCAGATGGAAATCAAAAGATTTAGGAGGTAAAATGAAAGATAAACCATTTTGGAAAAGCAAAACTGTATATGCTGGCTTGATTATAGCTGCATATGGAATCTTAAGTGCTGTTGGAATCGATCTAACGCCATACAAAGAAATTATTATTACATTGGCAAGTGGATTGGGTATCATAGGCATAAGATCTGCAATAGGAAATAACAAGAAATAATATTCGCCAATAGGTGATTTCTGCCTTCCGGCTGGGCACCCCCAATACTTAGTTGGAAGGCTTTAAATTATGCAAACACAAGAAGAAAGTGTAAATAGTGTATTAGAGACTTTAATAAGTAGACAGAATCACTCAGGATGCCCTATAATAGGCATAGATGCCGAAATAACTGCCTTATTAGTATATTTCAACCCAAGTATGATTTAAGTAGTTTAAATCGAAGATATAACAGAATTAAACAAACCGAAGGTTATACAGATAAATTAAAAGGAAGAGATTATGAATTAGCTTTAGAATATGCCTTACAGGCATTGAAAAATACGGAAGATTTAAAATAAAACATTTAGTAAGGTTTATATATTAAATGCTATTAACCTAATAGCTATGATAAGGAGAGGAGTTACATCTAATGAACATGAAGAATGTATCAGATTTATTTGCAAAAAATTAGGTTTAAAAGCTGTTGAGATAAAAGGGAATTCTAACATCAAAGGAAAATATTTTCCAGATGCTGTTAGTGATGGAACAGACTATGAAGTTGAAGTAGTCCCAAGAAAACATTATCTAGTTAAAAAGGTAGATAAGTGGGATGAGAAACGAAAGAAAGTATTGATTCTTAAACCTAATTCTTTCGCTTTTCAAAATTTTGATGAAATCTATATTTTTAATGAATGTGACCTAATAAAGATTAAATAGTTCTATCAAAGATTAAAACCTTTCGACATTATATACTGGAGAATATAAAACTATATAAATAAGTTGCCTCACACAATCACAGATGAAAGTAGAAAAATATTGGAATAACTCAAAGATAGGAAGAAGAAGCTTACATAGATACTTAAGAACCTGTAAGATGTGTAAGTGAATATATTGAACTAGATGCAAGTATTCCAAATACTGCGACAGATGCAAAAGACCTGCTGGAAATTATAAACAGAAGATAGTTAAAAATGAAAGAATTAAGAGTTACATTTGAAGATGTAGATTATCCTAAGTTATTAGAAGCAAAAGGAAAGATGTCCTGGAGAGAGTTTATTCTTACATTAGTAGAAGAAGAGGCGAAGCCAGAATGAGATTAAGCCAACTATACTGTAATAGAAGAAATATAAAAAAAATAAGAGGAGATAGACCATATGTTGATTCAAACCGTTCTTATGAAGTTAGGTTTCCTGAATTAGTCAATATTGCATTTAATCAAATTTGGAACAACCTAGACTAAGTCAAAAATGATAAAAAAGATAATTAGGATTATATTGGTATTATTACTTAAAGTAATTGAAATAACCATTATAATAGGTATACTCATGGCGATAGTAGGTATACTTATATTTTTAACTGACAAATATGAAATTATACGAATTATTTACGGAATAATAGGATTAATATTATTAATACTAATTATAGGTGTTGCACTTTGGGACTTGAATTGGGATTTTGTAACAAAACTATTAAAAATAAAAAAATGATCAATAAACAATTAGTTAGAATATTCAGTAATAAAGCTTACTGTAATATATGTCTTCATGAGTTTAGTGGTATAATCTCTCCGAGTGGGACTATATCTCTAGCTTGTGGCCATATAACAGAAGCAGAATTTAAGAGGGAAGGAGCATGAAAGATAAAGAAATTAAACTAAAACAAGATCCAAAAGATTTGTTAATTACTATTATAGCAACTAGAATAATAGACCAAGATAAGTTAAGTCGAAGACAGAGAAGAGCAAGTTATTCAACTCATAACTTTACTGTTAATGAATTAAATGAAATAGTTAGATTAGCAAAAGAAAAGGGATTGGTAAATGACAAAGAAAAACAAAGTTAAACGAAGTTATAAAGGTTTTCAAGATTACACTAAAATCCCAGATAAAAAGAAAGATGTTCCAAAAGAACAAAAGAGGTTAAAATGACTTACACGAGAGCTGAATTTTTGGAAATGTTACATAATGCAGAGTGGGATAAAGATAAAGAGTGTTTTATTATGAAGGTAAAAGTCGAAGACAAAGATAAAAAGACTTTGAGTGATGATGCAATAGATATAACTTCTTATCAACCACCAAATACTTTTAAATATAAAATGTATTCAGAAGAAAGAATTAAACAATTTATTAAAGACATTAAAGAAGATATTAAGAAAAGATGGCATGGCAAAACTCCAATTCATTATATAGATATGGGTGAAATAATAGACAAAAGAGTAGGAGAAAGGTTAATATGAATAAAGGAGTAGTATTGGAATTATTTAATAAAAAATCAGATCTTGAAGAAGCAAATGTAAATGACTTTCAGAAAATCAAAGAATTACAGCGAAACAGATTAAAGCGAATACATGAACTTGATGAAACAGAAAACAAACTAAGGAAAATATTTGACAGAAAATCAATAAAGCGCGGAGAAATCCGATGATAGTAGTAACACAAACGAAGTTAATAACTTAGTTAATAACTTTCAGGCAAAGGATGTAGTGGTTCTTTGTCTTTAGTTTTTTAGTGTGGGTATTTGTATACTATGTGTTTTAACCTATCAGTAAGACAATAAAAAAAAGTGTTAAAAAGAGAAAATGAAGAAAAAAGGGAGTGTAAACAAAATAAAAAAAAGAATTATTAACTTAGTTATTAACTTTTTTCTAATAATTTTACTGCTTTTTTTAATGGGTTGTAACGAAGAAAAAACAAGCTTAATTCCGAACAATATGATGGATATAATAAATGCTTCTTATGGATTAGAAAGAGAATATTATGGAATCCATGAATTCAGAATTCATTATTATACTAATGCAAATATAACTTGTGCACATTTCACAGAAGGCAATTCAATAATGTGTTATCCAGATGAAAATGTCAAATGAAGCAGAAATCAAGAAGAACTTCAGCAAACCTTTCAGAAATAGCATTTATAATATATTCAAAACTAGAAAGAGTAAGACCTTATGGATGGTTCAGTAAGTTTGTATCAGATAAACTAGTAGAACACTATTACAAAGACTTTGAAAAGAAGATCCTTACAGAACATTTAGTTGAGCTTCAACAGAAGCGAAACAAATTCGATGAAGAATGTAAAAAAATTGTTAAAAAATTAAAGAGGTTAAAAAGAATAAAATAACACCTTCCCAAAGTAAATCACGCTAAAGCGTGGGGTTTTCAAAGAATGGTAACAAGAGGAGGATCATACAAAAGAAACAGAAAAGAGAGAATATTATTAGCTAAGAGAGGGATAGTTCAACTCAGAAAGAAATGTAAATTTTGTGGTTGTTATATTAACGGTAGACATAAGATTTGGTGTGAAAGTAAAGAAGCTAAAGAAATCAAGGCACAACTTGTAGACCACCTTTCAACCGCTATAGCTTGGAGTTAAAAGAATGGATGATGAATTAATTAAAGTAAACAAAACCAATTTTTCCCTTAGAAAGATATTGGAAGAAGATGGTTGGAAGATATATTGTAAGGCATCAGAGAAAGTAAAAGCTCTTGTAAGAATTAACGTAAGAATTGATTTAGCAAATATGGAAATTGGCTTTGTAAGGTTAGACCAACAGTCCAAAGAACTAAAGGAGGAACGGGCCTCCTCACACGAATAAATTTGTGTGTATCCTCCCTAACGATTTTATGAAAAAATGTCCTGTTTGTGGAAATAGCATGCCAGAAGATAATAAGTTTTGTTGTTTGAACTGTTACAAAGTAAGTGTAGGAGAACCAATTAAAAACGAAGTTAAAGAAGAACCAGTAAGAAGTTGGGAAAATTGAGGAGAAATCCTCTGGAGGAAAAAATGATAAAAGAAGAAGAACCAGAAGCTCCACTAACACATGAGGAGATTGAATTGAAACTGAATAAGATAGACTTACTGGAAACGAAGTTAGCAAAGCATGATGTTGATATTGAGATATTGAAGAAAAGGATAAGTAAGTTACAGGATCAGAAGGAGGATAGCAAATGTCAAGTAAAGAAGTAAAAGGATGTAGCACTTGCTATTACAAGATTAATTATAAATATGTTGATAGGAAGAAGCTACCTTGTAAAAAATGTAAGAACTATTCAAGATGGAAATAGAATACGTGGAGGTATAAGATGTTAAGCAAAAAAGATAAAGAAAGAATAGAGTATTTAGAAAGGGAGTTAATAGACAGAACACAAGAGAAGAAAGAGTATGAGGTGAAGTCAGCAGAATTGGAGAAGAACATCATCAACCTTACAGAAAGATATAAATTTGTAGAAGGATTATTGTGCCATCTGCTTTCTCTACCGACAGTAGTTACAGACAAAGAAGGAAGAGTTCACAAAGGTTGGAAAGAAGCAGGTGGGTTAAGATACCCACATGAGAGGTTTTAAAATGCAAGCAAACGGAAAAATAGAAAGTTGTGAAATAGCAAAACGAAAAGATGGAACTGAAATAACAGGCACTAAAAAAGATGGAACAAAATACACTAATTACAAATACAAAATAAGCGGTAAATACTATTCAGGTTTTGAACCAATGGATGAATACGATATAAAGTTAGGAGATCAGGTTATAGTAATTTACGATGAAAATCCTAACCCAAACAATGCAGATAGACCTTATAAGAACATAATAAACATAACAAGAGCAAAAGATGATGCAGATGAACAGTATCATGTTAAACCTGTGGCTACGCCACTACCAAAGACGAAGGCAGACGAACCAAACTGGGATGAGATAAACTTAAGAAAACAGAACAATATTACATTAGGCAGAATATTCAACAAAACTATAGACTGGATCATTGCAGAAAGAGCATTAGTAGGTAAGGGATTTACCTTAGATGAGAACTTCGATAAGGTATTTGAGCATCTGTGGAAGAAAGAACTAGAGAAAAGAAAAGAGAAACTAGAATGAAAAAAGAGAAACATAAATGGGGTAAGAAAACAAAGATTTTTCCCCCTGACAAACAGGAAAGAGGAGGTTGATGGTTTATGTTAACAAAAAAACAATTTGGTAATTTTTGTAAGGCCATAAAAAAGGAAAAATCAGAAATTATAATTATTGTAAAAAAATTATTGGGTGTTTTGATGCATGATGGAGAATTTATAACAGCAGACAGGTATGGTTTTACAGAAACAAAAACAGTACCTTATTTTGGTGTTCATGGTACGAAATTAAAAAGAAAAATAATCATGAGAATTCCTAAAGAAGTCTACTATGGAGAAGTAGGTATGTTTCGAGGAAAGAGGATTATATTAAAAAAATAAGGAGTTGATTAAAGTTCGTAACACAATTTTCAACAAAGCAAAGCAAATAGGTAACTTCCTTACTTTTCAGGCAAGCACACAATTTGAGGAGTATTACAACTTTCACTTTCCAGACACTCCGAAGGAGAAAGACATCCAAGTAGTATTAAATCAAGGAATAAGAGGATCATACTGGACGTGTACATGTCTAAACTGCAGCATTCACGATACAAAACATCTATGCGCATACAAACTAGCAGTTGCTAAGTTTAAATTAAAATGAAAACAATAAACTTTTCAGTCGTAGACATTTTACCTAGTTTATTAGATAAGACTAAATCTCAAGTGATTGAACCTGCTTGGGGATTATTGGAGGATAACGAATTATTTGATGAGCATATAAAGAGATGCCCTGCTTGTTATGCAAGATATAGGATATACGAAAAAGGAGGGAGATACCCAACTAATGAAGAATTGGAATCAGAAAGAGGAGTTATAAATAAGATTTGTAATGAAACAGCAAAATATATGCAAGAAAATCCACCAATTAAACCACCAAGATTTAAAGTCGAAGACAAAGTCAAATTATACTGGAACCAAAGAAGCAAGTATGAATGGTTCTGTAAGTGTTGTAGAGAAGAAAGTAACAAATGTAAAACATATTCTAATTTGATAGAGAAATATTATCCAGAATTATTTTTCAACAAACAACTAGGAACAGGAGTAATTATTGAAGTGTTTGAGATTGGAATGAGTAAGGAATTACAAAATCCAAGAGGGGGATATAATATTTCATTTAGTTGTCCATTCCCTAAGGATATGACAGAATCAATTAAATTAGTGACTGATAAAGAAACAAATTTTACAACAACAGAAGATATTTATAAATTAGCAAAAAGAGATGGATTTCAAAGTGCAGAACAGATGTTCAACAAACTTGATGAGATGTATGATTTAGCCGAAGGCAAAAAGTTCTATGTATACAGATGGAAGTGGGATAAATGAGTAAAAAACAAGTATGGGTTGATGAAGAAACAAATAGAAAAACATACAGGATTCCAAGTGGAGCTAGTTACCAACTTCGGGTTAGAAATGCAGTTTATTTAAATCCAACTAATACACTTAGGCATGAAATTTCTAAATGTATTGGAGCTTATTTACTTAAGAAAATCGGAGATATACCTCAGTTCAATAACAATGTTAGATCCTTAATGAAATACTTACAGAAAGAAATAAACGAGTTAATCAATGATTTTCCTAAGCAAAACTGCGATTTTATAACTGAGGCGGTAGCCAAAAAAGAAGTTCCAGAGCGCAGAGTTGATTTGGTTAGACTATCAGATAATACAAGATTTGAATTTGAAACAGTGCATAAGATTAAAAAAGAAGATAGCATAACAATCTATATATGAGGTGAAAAGAATGGGAGATAAAAGCAAAAGAAAATTAGATGGCTACAGGCTATCAAAACAAAAATATGAACGTAGATACATAGCAAACGAATGTCGAGACTTTTTAAAAGAGTGCAAACAAAAACACAAACCAAAACTAATAAGTGATGAGATAACACTAACAACTGTAATCAAATTAGTGCGATATTATTTAAGAAATTATAAAAAAGTATAAATGATAACAGAAAAACAAGAACAAGAAATAAACTTTTTAAGTAAATACTTTGGTGGCTTTCAGCCTAACAAAAAAGAAATCGAAGATTTCATACAAGGAGTAGTATATGGGAAAAAAGAGTTAGGTATTAGAAACAACAACAGATTATTTCAGGCAAAAAGAAGATTTGAGATGACATTAAAGATGTGGAAAGAAGACTTACCAAGAATAATAACAAAGGAAGAATTATTAGAAGATTTCAACAATAACCCTTATATATCAAAAATAATAAATAAGTTATAATGTCTTCGACTTAACCCTAGACAGCCGTGGTGAAACTGTCGGCGTGGACGAAAGAAAACGTCGGCAGGAGTAACGATAATAAATCGGTGGTGGTCTCTTAGTTGAGAACGTCTCTAACACAACGTACACCACCGAGGCTGGGGGAGATAGTGCGAAGCACAAAATAAAATGGTATGGGTTCCAGAACGTAAAGCAAAAGCTTATGATGAAAAAGGAAATGAAGTAGACTGTGATTTAGTCAGATACAACAAGAACCAAGCTAATCCAGATGGTTTCAAAGGAACAAAAGAAACAAGCAGTGAGGCGAAAGCCAAAATAGACATCAAAGGAATAAGCAAATCACAAAGAGAACTAATATACCAGGTAATCAAAGAAAACAATGGAGCTTGTCTAAGAGAGATAAGTGATCTAAGTGGTTTACAAAAGAGTTCAGTAAGCGCAAGAGTAAATGAATTAGCTAAAGAGAACAGAGTCTACGACTCAGGCAGAAAACATTACAAAGAAATGGAAGTGATAGTATGGAAGACGAACTAATATTAAGATTTTTAGATAAACTAATCACAGATGCAACTAGGCTTAAGAAAGAATTAGAATCCAAAGAAAAAGACTATATGGGAATAAATAAGATAAAAAGGAGGTTAAAATAGAATGGTAAAGAGAGAAAAGTTAAAAATAATAGGTAAGAGTGTTTATCCAAGAGATATTAAAGTATTTCTTGGAAAAAAGGATATTACTAAAAATCTTAGAAGATTGGAACTTACTTTAGATGCTTCACAAGTTAATAAAGCAGTTCTTAAAATAATTCCAGATGAGATAGACATAGATATTAAATCTGAAATAGAAAATACACAAGATTACAAAATTACAGATGATTCTAAACAATTATTAAAATTTATTTACACAAAACAAGTGAAGATGGAATGTTTATCTCCTAATGTATTAATCAAATCTTTTAGTGAATGGGATATTCCAAGAATTAAATACAATCTTCGTTCTCTTCATGATGGTGGTTTTATTAATATGGTATGGAGTTGCTTATCTAATGAAAAGGATAATTTTAATTTTATTTTAACTTCATTAACTCCAGAAGGAATAGATAAAATGAGAGGTGAAATAAAGGGTAGATAATAAGAAAAAAAGAAAAAGACGAAGTCAATTATTTTGGTGAATAACGATAGAGATTAAAGATATAAAATGAAAATATTACTAAATAAAAGATATTGGCATCATGCTGGTGAAAGCATAGTTGTGGAAAGAATAGAAGCAGAATTTAAAT
>SDBT01001031.1_pt1 | contig 47354 bp, 55 predicted proteins | sample 2277101 | NCBI WGS metagenome assembly SDBT01 (sample SAMN10404973, study PRJNA504765) | marine sediment metagenome | isolation source: marine sediment core GS10_PC15, 103 cmbsf | place: Arctic Ocean: Southern Knipovich Ridge | collected 2010 | reverse complement strand
GTCCATCCATATCCGTTCGGCTCTGTCATAATTGGTACCCTTCCTTCCTTATTGCTTGGCTACCTGATCCAACGCATCGGCGTGGCAGGCATTACAGGTTCTACTAGTAGTATCGGAGGAAGCCATTGGCCCTGAAGCCCTGGGTTAGCACAGGTGTTCTAACCGGCATTACCAGGGTACCCACCTAGGGCAGGGGCTTTGAGCCTACCGGCAGTAGAGATGCCTTTGAGGGGCTTTCCCTAAGGCCCCAAGAGGGCTTTGAGGGGTCGCGCCGGTAGCGTAGCAGCCAGATACAGAGCCGGGCCCGGTTAAGCTCATACGCTCATGGGTAGCAATGGTAGAGAGTGGGGGAATGTGGGTGGCCCGTGTGCGAGGCCCGCTCCCGCTTGCGCGTATCTGGCCCGACCCCAAATGTTTACGGCGCGGCCCGGACGTGTCCGACAAGGAATAGTGTCCGAAATGTTGCATGGTTCGAGGCCCGGGCCGCTGTTTGGCCGGGAGGTGGCATGTGGCCCGTTGACCATCGACGGTCGCGGTGTCGGGCCCGGTGACGCTGGCCGTGGCCCGTGGCCCGATCCGGTGGCGATGCCGGGTGCGGCCGTCGATGGCCGGTGCGGGGGCTCCTCCCGGACAGGGGGCCGTCGACGGCCCTGGCGGCCGTCGATGGCCGTGGCTCCTCCCGTGGGCGTCGAGCGGGGCCGTCGATGGCCTCCCCGAAGAAATCGAGCGCCCGGCCAATAGTAGAAATTGCCAATAAATCGAGCACTGGGCCAATAGTAATAAATCGAGCACTTGGCCTATAGTATAAAAGGCCCGCGTTGGCCGCAGAACGGATGTTCGGCTCATCCGTTCGGAACATATGTTCTAGGGCCGATTTTGGCCCCAGCACAGATGTTCGGAACATATGTTCGGAACGGGCGTTCTAGGGCCGAAATTGGCCCCAGCACATATGTTCTGGGCCCGGCGGTCGCGCCGGTTGCGCCTCGCTGCCCCGTGCCGGTGCCGGTAGCGCCTCGCGCCAATTGCAATCAATGGTGATTAGCCGATCAGCGCCGGTAGCCCTTCAGAATTCGCGCCGGATGCCGAACGCGCGCGCGCGTCCATTATAAGGGCGCAACCGGCGCGCCAGCAGAACGGATGTGCTGGCCCGTAACGGTAGGCGGGCGCTTGCGTTGTACCTAGGAAGGGCTCAAAATAATTTGAGATTACCCTTCAGGAATCGGCCAGGATGCCGATACTATTAGTGAAGGAAGGAAAAGCCACTGAAACAAAACGGCTCGCTACACGCGACGGAAAAGACCCATAACCCGACCTAATGAGCTTAGGTGATAACAGGGGCGATGCATGGGTAGCATCGAAACGGTAGGCGCAACCGTTGCAAGTAAAGGTGAAAACCGCGCGCCGCTGAAAACGACCGATAAGGAAGGAAGGAATTCGACTATGCGAAAAGCTACTCACGTCCTAACCCATGACGGCACAAACAGCCGTTGCGGCTATTGCGCCACTAGCAGGGCGCTCCGCCGTATCCAGGAGATCAAGCGATGATCACGTTCCGATACCAATTCGCGGTCGCGGTGCAACCGTCAAGCGCTCTAATGGAGCATGCGCGCCGCCTCGCTGCCAAGGATGGTACAATCGACGTTAGAACGGCACTGCGGATGATAACCCGTGATGCGTTCGCCAGTGCGCTAACTCAACCGTTCGGCGCGCCGGTAGTTGGGGATATTCCCTTAAGAGTAAACGTCAAGTAGCAGGGCGCTAAGCGCCCGAAGGAAGGAATTCAACTATGCGTGGTTTTCCATGCCCTAACACATCCTGCGGGCTAGATTCTAGCATGTGCCTAGATCACGATCAGACAACCGGCGCGAACGTGCCGAATAATCCGGCGCTTGTGCCGGTAGCGCCTCGACCCGTTGCGGCGCTGAGGATAGCCGCATGGCGCGCCGCACAGCGCAACAATGAGCGGGCGTCATAATGCGCCCGCCTTGCTTGCATCCGTTCGCGGCGCGCGAAACGGTTATGCTACCGAACGACGAAATGCCATCTAAGCCGATCATGATGGCAGGCGTTCGGCTGTGTACCGCGTGCCTAACGCTGATCATACACCTAGGCGAATCGGTAGCCCGCGTCGACGTTGCATTGGCGGATATGACATGAAACGCCCAACGCAACGGAAGCGCCGCCAATACGGGCAGGAAGCGCCCGCTAAGGTAGAACGCCCTAGGCGTTCCCTACGCATCCTTAAGAATGACCTAGGAAGCGCTGAAGCGCTTCCAACACTACCGGCGCGCCTCGCGCGATACGTGCCACGCCGGTACACTGCCGCATAGCGGTAGGGAAGGAAAACACATCATCATGACTGCTAAGAAAACCGCCGTTGTACACAAGCCGACGTGTAACGGAGTAACCAAAGGAAGACCCGGTAAGGGTAGGGTCTTATCGCTAGGGCAGCGAAAACGCTGCTATGCGAATCACGAAATGACCGACGAAAACACGTTCAAATACAATGGGCGCGAATGGTGCCGGAAGTGTCGGGCAGCGAGTCGTCGACGTTCCGTTGTAAAGCGCCTAGCGGAAGCTAAGCGCCTCGCAACGATCAAGGCAAAGGAAGACCGCGCGGCTATCCGCCTCGCTACCGCTAAGGGTAGCAAGCCGAAGGGCACCGCCAAGCCGAAGGCTACCGCCAAGCCGAAGGCTACCGCCAAGGGCAGGGCAGCATAATGAAGCGCCCGCTGCCACGCCTACTAGCCCTTGGCGAACTACAGGAACGCAACCGGCAAGCCGCTGACAAGGAAACGCGCGAGGCGCGCGAGGATTGCATCGCCTATCTACGCATGGTGGCAGGGCAGGGCACGGACGCCCTAAGCGCCCTATTGGCGGAAGCGATACCGGCATATGCCACGCTGCCCGCGAAACGCGCGAGGGTAGCTTGATCGCGTTCCTAGCGGGCGCTGTACTGTTGGCGGGCAGTATCGGCGCGCCGCTATGCGCTACCGTGCCCCATTCAGGGGAAGTCATAACCGGCAAGTATGCCGAATGTCGCGCCGGTGCCCTTGAGGTTAGATTCCAATTGGCGGAGTTAGCGGGCAGCAAGGATCAGCGCCACATAACCCGCGATAAACTGAAGGAATTCGCCCTGGCGCAATCGTCTATCCTTGACGTATGCGTAACGGGCAGCGAGGCGCGCCCATGATTACATATCCAGGTATGCGCCATAAGGGCGCTTGCCGTGGGGTAATCGCCACTACTCACCTATGCGGTGGGCAGGGCGGATGCAACCGGCACGGCTGCTATAGCGCGTGTTGCAAGTGTAGCGCCCGTGTTGAGGCGCGCGAGGCGGAGCGCCCATGAGCGCGCCGGTAGGACGCCCACGAAAACCGGATGATTCGCAATCGGGCATTATGCCGATCATCGGCATGCTGCTATTACTAGCCGTTCTGTATGCGCTAGTGACCACCATTATCTAAGGGTAGCGCCTAGGACGGTAGGCGCGCCCACCATACCGTAGGAAGGAACTAGAGCCCCATGACTAAGAAGCTAACCCGCAATCAAAAGACGCGCGCCGCATTCGCCCGCGCGTTCCATAGCGCCGGTATGAGCCCGCGCGGAGTAAACCGGATCATGCGCGCCAATTGGCGGAACATCCTTATGCCCTGGCGTATGATACCAGCGCCTATGGCGTGGGCGCTGATCGGACTCGTGGCACTGGCGATGGTATTGGATATGGGCGCTGAGGAAGCGCCGGTAGTGGCGTCGCCCGATACCGTGACCTTGACCCTAGGCGATTACATACCAGGGGAATCGCCATGCGCTGAGGATGCCGTATATGACACGGTAGGCGAGACATGCATACACGTTGACCGCATAGCGCCGCCCTTCCCTACCGGCACGGTAGCGCCAGCAACGGTAGAGTCTACCGCTACCGCGTCGCCCACGCCTACCGTTACCGCGTCGCCCACGCCTACCGGCACGCCCATACCCTAGCCCCTACAGGGTCAACAGGGCAGGGCACAGCGAACGCCAGCAGGGCAGCAACAGACCCGCGCGCGAGGCGCGCGACACTAGCCCCACCTAGCAGGCAAGGATAGCCCGCCTAGGTGGGGCTCTATTTTTGCGCCCGCAATCCGGCACGCATTCGCCCGCCTACCGGCGCGCCCATTGGTAGGGCGCTTGATAGGGTAGCGAGGCGAGACGGGCAGCAGCAGAGCAGGGCAGCAGCAGGGCAGCGGGCAGGGTAGCAGAGCAGAGCAGGGCAGGGCAGCAGCAGAGCAGCATAGGCGGGCGCAATGGCAGCGGCTATGGTGGTACAGCGGGGCAGCGAGGCGCGCGAGCAGGGCGACGCCTAGCGAGCTACATAGAACAAACGTGCGGAACGGATGAGCAGAACATATGTACGACCCCCCACGAAAAAGTTCCACGGTACCATAAAGCCCCGGACATGAAGTGGGGGGCATCTCACGGACAGATAGTGGCCCCCCAAAAGTCTATACGGGGGGCGACATCGGCCCCGACCCCGGCATCGTAAAAGTTGAAAAAAACCGAGCCCTTTATCGGGCCCGGCTAACGTGTCCGGCGACTCAGCACGCGCGTCCAGGGGTGCCGGGCCTGGGAGGCCCCCCTGGTGGGCGCGCTATGCACTACTTAGGCGTCCTAGGACTCATGGAGGCGCGGGTAAAGCGCCAGCAGGGTCATGATGAGGCTCGTCACCTGCCCCTTCGTGAGGACAATCAGCTCCGCCTCGTCCTCGCTGGCACGGTTCCATGTCGTAATCTTGAGCCGCGCCATGTCGCCGATAGGGGCTTCTTCCAGGAGGATGACCTGGTTGCTGTTGTTCGAGCTGTCCGCCTCATAGGTGATTTCCACCAGCTCATGGTTCGGATCGTCGGGAAGCCACTGCGGGGGCGCGCCTTGGACTACGGCGACCAGCACATTGTCGTGAATGACTGGTACTTCGTCCTCGACATCGGCCTCGTAGTGGACGCTGAGTGCCCCGCCTGGTTGTTCGGTTGCTTTTACCTTGACGTATCGCTCGCTGTGAGGCGATTCCTTTGTTTCGACCACACGTGGTGTGGCCACGATCAGTGATGACATGCCGTTCCTCCTTCGGTTGCTAACGGGCGCGCCAGTTGGCGTCACTCCGTGCACCAGGCTTACGTTCACGATAGCACGAATGTGAGCTGCAACACAAAGTGCTATACTGAACACTAAACCTTGGAGGTGTAAAGGCATGGCCCGCCGCGTTAGCGCATCGAAGTATGAACCCGGTCTCCGATATGGCCGGGTCGAAGCAGATCATGCGGTGGAAGCCGACCATGCTGTAGAGGCTGATCACGCCGCCGAGGCCGACCATGCTGTAGAGGCTGATCACGCGCTGACGGCGGACGAGGCCGAGAGTTCTTCTTCAGCCATTACCCTTGAGGGGGAGATTACACCGGACATGATGGATCGCAGCTATATCGAGAGCACGTTAGGGGCGGCCGCTGAGGGCCAACCACCGGAAACACTCCGCCGCGTACTGCGGCTCTGGTGGCAGGATGGAAAAGTCACGGGCGAGAGCACAGATGAGTTCTAGCTTGCGTTGTTTTGGCCCCTCTGGTATACTGCGGACGGAGGTATAATTATCATGGCACTAGCAACATTCGCACTCGACCCAAACGCAGAGACACTGACCGCGAACGAGCACATTGATCGCATCAACGCGGCGACCAATGACATCACGCGAGCGGGCGCTGTTGACCCATCCGCACGGCCTATCGAGGCTGGTGAGGTTGGTAACACGGAGCTGGCAGCAACAGCGGCCAAGGACAATCTGGTGGCTATGCCCGACGTCGACCGTGGCGTCGTTATGACGCGCCCGGTTGCAACGAGCGGTGACTTCAAGGTAGTCGCGCTGAAGCGCCTGACCACTGGCCTGCTTGAGGTGGAGTACGACGACGTAGCGGTCTAGTGGCCACTACGACCTACTTTCCCTTAGAGGGCACACTCCAAGAAGATATTCGCGCCTTGTTGGCCCTGTCTGATAGACAGGGCCAATCTGTGCGTGGCCGTGAGCGTGACTGGCGCGCGGCTGCGGTCAAGGTGACGCTGGGCCTGAAACTATCGTTGGCGAACGACGGCGACTTACAGCTTACGGAAAACTAACCCACAAGGTGCGCCGGACAGCCGATGGAGTTGATGGTCTGCCGGACGAACCCGACGTTCTGGGGATGGCAGAGCAGGCAGCACTTGGTCGTCATGACCATGCCGTTGGTGACCAGGCCGCAGCACGGGCAGATGAACCCGGCCGCATAGCACTCCATGCAGTCCTCGGCTTCCGGTGTGGGCCGCCGCGCGAACTCGCCCTGTTCCTTACGGTCGTAGTGCGGGCAGGGGATGCACGTATGGTTCTTCGGCAGCGGGTAGTTGCCCTCTGCGATCCACACGCGCTCGTCGACCTTGCCGTACACCTCCGCCTTCGCGTCGTTCCTGTCGGCGGTGCGTTGCGCGATGCCACAGTCGCGGCGATGGCGCGTCACGGTCACGGGGTCGCACATGATGCGGCCCTTGGTGACAATCACGACCGGCGGTGTAGTAGTAGTCACAGCCCGGCCTCGTTCCTGTTCCGCAGGATCAGCAACTCTTCCGCCAGGTCAACGGCCCGCCCCTTCAACTGGAATGTCGCCTTGCACGCTGGACACACGCCCCACGGATCGCCGCCATCGCAGCCGACCTTCGCGTCCTTCACACGCTTCCGTAGCTCTTCTGTTGGGATTGGCCCTTCCATCAGAAGAACCTCGGCACGCGCATCGCATAGGAGTCGCGCATCTTGACCTGGGAGGCGACGCGGGTCGCGGATTCCTGTGCCTTCGTATCGATTTGACGGTCGACGTCTGCGAGGCTCATCTCCCCAGAAGCCACCTTCTGCCCAACGGCATTCAATTCAGCAGCACCGGCAGCGCGGTCTGGGGTCGAATTGCGCCAGTTCTTACGCATCGGCAACGCTACGTCCAGGAGCTTCCCCCCTGTGAGGACGCGGGTCTTCTCCCCGCCCCGCAGCATGGAGTCGGCGACGCGCCGGTAGCGCGCCGGTAGGTGCGCGTTGCACCAGTAGTTGCTGCCGCCGTGGTGGAACAGATCGTCCCTATCGCCGTGGGCGATGTCGGTGCGGACGTTCCACCACGGCCTGCTCTCTAGGATGGTGTTGTGCTTGTTCCGGCAGTGCGGGTACTTGCTCCCGCGCTCCAACCAGAACTTGGCCTCCGCGTGCACGTTGCGGATTGAGACACGTACTGTTCGGTTCATTGTTCCTCCTTCGTATCGTTGTGCATGAGTGAGATGCCCCACTGCCCCCAGCCGAGTAGCAACCACGAGGTCATCTTAACCTTCCGCCCCGGATCACGCTGGTGGATCAGTCGGGCCTTCTTGACTCCGATGAACAGCTTACCTAGTTTCATTCGCTCAGGGCCTTGTCGGCGATGGCCCATGCTGCATAGGATGACTGGCAGGCAGTGTGCATACACAGCTCGAAATTCTCGCACACACGCCCCTGATCTCGTTTGATTTCCTCCAACGCTCGCCGTAGTCCGGCGTCCGCGTTTTCGCGGGGCGGCCGCTGATGGTAACCGATGGCCGGGCACAGCTCAATCTCATCTTCGAGCTTGCGGACTTCTGCTTGTGGCTTCATCGTTCCTCCTGCGCTTGGCGCGATGCCTCTGCCAGGTTGAACAGATCGATGTCCCGTAGCAGCAGGGGCACGCGCTTGCCGTTGATCTTCACGGTCTCGGTGCGGTGACGGTGCAAGCCGAACGTGGGTGTGTACTCCCAGTCCTCCGGGGTCAGCCCGTGGGCGACGACGTGCAGGATGCCAAAGACGTAGATGCTTGTCATTGCTCTCCCCAGATTAGCAGGTACTCACGGCAGGTGCACACACCGGCCGGGTAGTGCGTCTCACAGACATCCGTCAGCTTGATCTGCGGCGGCCCTGGCGCGGCATCAAGGTCGAACAGCACCGGCTCGCCCGCGCGGTAGTGCTTCATCGTGTGACTGCCAGTGGGTACGGTGTAGTGTTTCATGGGCATCTCGTGTAGGTCTTAGCCAGGGGCTCACCGGCCTCGACCTTGCGTATTTGGTTCGCCAACCAGCCATAGAGGCCGTCGCCCTGTAGCGTATGCGGCAGGGAGAGCTGTTGTTTGCCGTCCGACCAGACCTCGTGGCGGCCGCCGGACTTCACTAGGTTCCAACCCGCCCGTTGGAGTATGCGTATCGCTTTTCTCTTGCTTAGGACAGCCAAGTGTTCCTCCTTCTTTTGCTGATGTAGTCCTAGTGTAGGGATATTGCGGAGGGTGTGTCAAACCTGCTACGATGGGGATATGCTAGAAGGGGAGAAAGTGCCACAGTTCGAGTCGGACGATGGTGCCACTGACAGCGGCCGCGACGCTCGCGGCGGTGAGTGCCTTCGTCCAGCCGTGTGCGAGGATCAGCCACGGCCGCCGCAGCGTGGTGATGTCCGCCTCCATCTCGTGCAGGCGATCATTGGTCGTCTCACGCAGGTGGGTCATCGCGGTATGCAGGTCGCTCATTTGCTCAGAGACGCCGTTTTGCGCTTCGCGCGCGTCGTCAATCCGCTTGTGTGTGTCGTCAATCCGCCCATGCAATCCGGCGACCGCCGTCAGTACGTCTCGGATGGTGGCGCGGCCGTTGCCGTCGGACTTTTTCTTTGGGGCCATAACATCCTCATTATGCCACGCGGCCCCAAACTTGGCAAGTCATTTGACATCAGCTATACGGAGGTGCTATGAAGATCAGGGGGAATATCAAATGAGCACGAACATGGACGTATTGATCTGGCGCGCTGAGGAGATCGACGCACACGGCGACCTGCTGACGCCTGCGGCGTTGCAGGACATGGCTGACCGCATCTATTCTGGCATGGCGATCCCGCTCGAATTCGACATCCGCAACATCATCGGCCACGTCGTCGCCCCGTGGATCAAGGGCAAGGAATTGTGGGCGACCGTGACTATCGACGATCCCGGTGTGGTCGATGCGCTCAACCGCGGCCGTGCTAGTGTCCGGCCCGGCTTCGAGATTGCCGAGCAGCACGCGGACAACGGCCCTGCCTCGCGCGTCATCGATCACGTTACAGGGGCGAGCGTGTCCGTGACCATGAAGCCGATGCACCTGCCGGGGGACGCCGAATGACGATCCTTGAACGCTACCCGACCGCCGAGAAGCCGGATCGCTTCGACCGTGGCACCTTACACGAGGACGAGACCAAGATTTTCCCGCCGCTCACGTCGGAGCGGGAAGACCTGGTTGGCTACCTCCGTACCGGCGGCTGTACGGCAGGCTGCGGTGCCTGCTGTGAGGCGTTCGTCGTGCCCATCAACTTGGACGCGCTGGCGCATCCTGATTTCAAGGCCGTGGTGCATGACCAGCTTGTTCTGCCGGTCGCGGGCCACGTGCGTGGCAAAGACGGCTCGAAGGATTGGGAGTATTGGCTCACGCTGCACGACGCCTACCTGTTCCAGGAACCGGACGGCCTGCTGACGCTCACGCTGCCCATCGGCGCACGGAGCCCCGCGCCGACCGGCGTGGATGAGTGGATCGCCTGGGCGGAGAAGCACGGCATCGCGTTCGTCCGGCGGGAGGGCAAGGACAAGGCGCTCCTCGCCTACGTCACGCAGTCCTGCGAGCACCTGCGGGACGACGGCAACTGCGGCGTACAGGGCACGTCGAAGCGGCCGGAGATGTGCGCGCCCTACCCGCAGCACCCGCTGGACGTAGAGGGCATCGATCACTGCACCTACAATTTCAAGCCCGTCGATAAGAGCAACCTGCTGCCCTTGCGGCCCGTGATGAAGCGGCAGCTCGCACAGAAGCCCAAGCGCAAGAAGAAGCCGAGCAAGAAGGGAAGGCGCTAGATGCACAGCAAGCGACTGGAAAAGCACAGCAAGGACTTCACCCGATTGAGGATCGCGGCGAAGGTGGCCGAAAAGGGGGGAAGCCAGTATAGCTGGAAGGCGAATGACGACGCCAAGCGAGAGCTGGGCCTGTTCTCGTGGGATGATCCCGATGGCTAGGAAGTACGGGAAGGACGCCGACGAGGGGGACAGCGGCCAGGAGGGCCTGATCCCGTCCGCTATCGCGGCGCTCGTGCGCCCGTCATTCCCCGGCTTCGCGGCGCTCTGGCAGCGCTTCGGGCGGCGCAAGCCGCCGCGCTTCGATCCCTCGCGGGCGGAGGTGTTCTTCCGGCCCGTGAAGCGCGTCACGGAGTGGGATGGCCCGGCCGACCAGCACATGACCGACGAGTGTGTCCTGCCGTTCTGCGATCACCCCGGCGAAGTGGGCCGCCACACCGAGGTGCGGCCGCACGGCTTCTACTGGGCCAGCGTGTACTTCTCCTGCCTCGCGGAAGCGATGACCAACACAGCGTTTGTCCGCTGGTACGAGGAAGGCTTCCTGGTATCCGACGGCACAACCGGCGACAAAGGCAAGGACGTAATCAAGAAGGGCAAGATGGTGCTCAGGGACGCGCTGTACGGCATCAACGACGAGCCGCCCCTGCCCCCATACAACTTCTTCTTGGACGAGCATCTGGACGAGATGACATCCGGCGAAATCAATGCCTTCAAGAAGCATGGCGAAGTGCCCAAGAGGCTACGGCGACGTGGACGCGCGCGGGGGAAGAAGTAATGGCTGACGAGTACATTGTGATCCGGGGCCTCAGCGAGCGCGAGAACGGGCGCTGGTACAACGTCTCCCGCATGAACCGTATTCGCGAGTATGCCGAGGCCGCGGCCGGGCGCAGTTCCACGCGCGCGAGCCTGGCCCAGCGCAGTTCCACGCGCACGCGCCTGGGAAAGCACGACACGGCCGTGTACTCCGGCTCGTCCGTGACCCTTGAGGCCACCGGCGTGTTGGAGTTCGGCCAGTACGGCGGCGTCGCCGAGGTCTACCGCCCCGTCGATAAGTAACTCTTAACTGTCAAAAAAATATCGGAAACAATTTCCAGAATACGGCGTTATATGCTTGACAGGGTAAAACGGCCCTGCTAATATGAGGATCGAAGGGATACTAGCTCCAACGGGAGAGCGCCTGTTTTGCAATCAGGAGGTTCTGGGTTCGAATCCCAGGTGTTCCACCAGCGTCGATAGCTCAGTCCGGTTAGAGCGCTTGTTTTACACGCAAGAAGTCGCAGGTTCGAATCCTGCTCGATGCACCAGCCTCAGAAGCCCAATTGGACGGGCAGCGGTGTTCTAAGCCGCCGGTTACGGGTTCGAATCCCGTCTGAGGTTCCACCGCCCTGGCGCTTGGCGCTATGGAGTCCGAATCTCCGCAGGGCGACCGTTGAGACGAAGTAGCCGCTAGGTCTTGGGAGCGCTTGCGGGGCCTATGTGAACCGTCTCGACACCGGAGAATCGCTGGGAGCGCTCTTCGGGATACAAAACAAACGGGCAATGCTCGCGTAACGGCGAGCGGCGACGGAGCCGGATGCCCACGCGCTCTCGTAGCTCAGTAGGACAGAGCGGCGGTTTCCTAAACCGCAGGTCGCAGGTTCGATTCCTGCCGAGAGTACCAAGCCGGAAGGTTGTCGCGGGTTCGATTCCCGCACCGGCTACCAAATTGTGAGCAACGGGGCAGACCTGTGCAAGATCGCCGTGTGGGAGCCGAAAGGCGTCTTACCACGTGGCCCTTGAGGAAAGTCCGTCCGTCGGCTGGACAACGTACCCGTTCCTAATAAGGCGGGCCGTCGGGAATGATACCGGCGAGATGATGCCAACAGCGACTACTGGATAGCGGGGCACCGACCCTGCCGCGACCCAGGAGGCACGGAGGCCGTGTGAAAAGGGGAACCGATTTACGGCGGCGTATCCACGGCGGGTAGTCCAGCAGCGACCGTGGTAGCTAGAGAGATACAGGCCGAGGTACAGAAGGCGGCTTATTACTCCGATGCTCAAAAATAACAAGCCGAGATAGGTCAACGGCAGACCACCGCCTTGGTAAGGCGGGAATGAGGGTTCGAATCCCTCTCTTGGCTCCAAGAGCTGTAGACTACAGGAAGGTCTCCTGTCTTTCAAACAGGATGGTGCGGGTTCGAATCCCGTCAGCTCTACCAGCGGGTGTAGTAAAATTGGGTTACAGCGGCCTTTTAAGCCGACAGACGTGGGTTCGATTCCCTCCGCCCGTACCAGCACCAATGATGTAACGGCAGCGTACCTGCCTTCCAAGCAGGTTGTCAGGGTTCGAATCCCTGTTGGTGCTCCAAAGCCGGTAGCTTAGGGCAAAGCCCTGGAAAACCACGTGGATTGCCTCGTGGGAACCAACGGAGATGCGGGTTCGAGTCCCGTCCGGCTTACTCAAGGTGACTATGGTGTAACGGCAGCACGGTAGGTTGTGGCCCTGCTAGAGCGAGTTCGAGTCTCGTTAGTCACCCCACGGAGTTTAGCTCAGCTAGGTCAGAGCACCGCGTTCGGGACGCGGGAGTCGCGGGTTCGAATCCCCCAACTCCGACCACAGGGTATACGTCAGTCCGGCCAGACCACTCGCCTTGGAAGCGAGAAGCCGTTGGTTCGAATCCAACTACCCTGACCAGGCCCATTCGTCTATCGGAAGGACGGGTGCCCCTCAAGCATCAAAGCAGGGTTCGATTCCCTGATGGGCCACCATGCGGAATAGAGAAGTGGTTATCTCACCGGCCCCATAAGCCGGAGATCGGGTGGTTCGAATCCTCCTTCCGCTACCACGGCCCCTTGGAGCAGCGGTTGTGCTCGTCGCCCTGTCAAGGCGAAGGTCACGGGTTCAAATCCCGTAGGGGTCGCCAGGACACTTGCCAGAGTGGCTTAATGGGCACGCCTGGAAAGCGTGTAGGGTGCAAGCCCACGTAGGTTCGAATCCTACAGTGTCCGCCAGGAGATGTGGCTGAGTCCGGTTGAAAGCACTCGCCTCGAAAGCGAACAGGCCGCGAGGTCTCGTGGGTTCGAATCCCACCGTCTCCTCCAGGAAGGACAGCCATTGGTGAAGCAGGCCGCCTTGAAAGCGGTTGGGGTGTGTGAGACGCCCCTGCGAGTTCGACTCTCGCTCCTTCCTCCAGTCCGTGTAGCTCAGATGGATAGAGCGCAGCCCTGCGAAGGCTGAGGCCGTAGGTTCGAGCCCTATCACGGATACCAGCCCTCGTAGCTCAGCGGACAGAGCCGCAGTCTTCGAAACTGTGAGGTCGGGAGTTCGAATCTCTCCGGGGGTACCAGGAAGGTTGACAGAGTGGTAATGTAGCGGGTTGCTAACCCGTACACGGGCGACCGTGCAAGGGTTCGAATCCCTTACCTTCCTCCAGCCGGTAATCTGGTTGTCAAGCGCCTTGTAAGCGCGACGACGTGGGTTCGAATCCCGCTTCCGGCTCCAATTCCCGATTGCGTAATGGTAGCGCGAGTGGCTGTTAACCACTTAGTCTAGGTTCGAATCCTAGTCGGGAAGCCACGGAACGTAGCCCAACGGTAGAGGCAGCGGCCTTAAAACCCGCTCAGTGAGAGTTCGAATCTCTCCGTTCCGACCAGCGTTGGTGGTGAAATGGTAGACACGCGCGGCTCAAACCCGCGTACTCGAAAGAGCGTGAGGGTTCGACTCCCTCCCGACGCACCATGCGGGATCGTCTAAAGGTAGGACGGCACTCTTTGAAAGTGTTCACCTAGGTTCGAATCCTAGTCCCGCAGCCATGCCAGATAGTCTAACGGTAGGACACCTGCCTCTGAAGCAGTACGTCTAGGTTCGAATCCTAGTCTGGCAACCAAGGGGTGAGCGAGGTATTCGCCGACCGGACTCCAAACCCGGAAGCGTGGGTTAGACTCCCACCATCCCTGCCAAGCGCGATAGCCAAGTCTGGCCTAAGGCATCCGGCTGCAACCCGGACATCGGGGGTTCGAATCCCCCTCGCGCTTCCAGCAAGATTGGCCGAGTGGTTAAAGGCGGCAGTCTGTAAAACTGCTCCCCTGACGGGGTACGAAGGTTCAAATCCTTCATCTTGCACCAGCATGAGTGGTGAAATGGTAAACACGCACGGCTCAGAACCGTGTGCCCGCAAGGGCTTGAGGGTTCAACTCCCTCCTCGTGCACCAGCCTCCGTAGCACAACGGTAGTGCATCCGCCTCTTAAGCGGCAGGTTGTAGGTTCGAATCCTACCGGGGGTACCAGGCAGCGTAGCTCAGTCGGCAGAGCGCTTCCCTCATAAGGAAGGCGTCGTAGGTTCGAATCCTACCGCTGCTACCATGACCTATAGCTCAGGGGTCAGAGCGCCGATCTGATACGTCGGATGTCGTAGGTTCGATTCCTACTAGGTCAACCAGCCGTCGTGGTGAAATGGTAGACACGCAAGGTCGAGAGCCTTGTCACGGCAACGTGGTGAGAGTTCGAATCTCTCCGACGGCACCAGGGGACGAAAGGGGTCGACGGTTCGTAACGCCCGACAGGGCACGGGTCGGACGGGAGTTCAACTCTCCCCGTCTCCACCAGGGCGATTAGCTCAGTCTGGCTAGAGCGCTGCATTGACATTGCAGAGGCCGGGGGTTCAAGTCCCTCATCGCCCACCAGCGGGATTAGCACAGCGGTAGTGCGTCTGCTTGCCAAGTAGAAGGTCGTGGGTTCGATCCCCACATTCCGCTCCAGCTTCGGTAGCTCAGTAGGTAGAGCAGGCGGCTGAAAACCGCCGTGTCAGGGGTTCGATTCCCTTCCGAAGCACCAGCATGCGTAGCTCAATGGCTAGAGCGCTGCATTCACATTGCAGAGGTTGGGAGTTCGAGTCCCCCCGCGTGCACCATGCCTCGTGGCGAAACGGCAGACGCAGCGGCCTTAGAAGCCGTGCCCGTGAGGGGTGAGGGTTCGACTCCCTCCGAGGCAACCAGCCAGTGAAGCACAACGGGTAGTGCGCCCGCCCCGTAAGCGGGAGGTAGCAGGTTCGAGTCCTGTCATTGGCTCCAGTCGGTAAAGGATAATGGTGGGTTCGACTCCCACACCCGGCACCTTTGCCCACCCAACATGCCACGGGCCTACGGGCAGCGTGGACGCCGAGGTGGGTCACAGTTCTTCCTGCGGGTCGGTCACAGGGACTCCGCAGGCTCAACATAAACGCGAATCACCGCGCCTCTTGGGGCGCGGTGTTTGCGATCTAGGACTCCGCTTCGTGCAGCTCCCGCCACTTCTGGTAGTGTTCCGGCTTGATCTCCGTCCACCAGGCCCCGTCGCCGCCGCGTTCAACCTTGGGCGGCTTGAAGTCGGCCCACTGCGTTCCGCCGTGCGTGGTCATGCCGTGATAGGACGGGCAACCGTACTTGGCGATGAAGGGAATCCCCCACCGTGGCTGCATGTTCACCTGCCGGAGCCACGACCCACACCACGGGCAGAGCGGCGACGCCCAAGCGTAGGTGACGAAGGGCCGCTCCTTCTCAATCGAATCCATATCGCGCTGCGAGTTCTTCGGCGGCAGCATAGGCATCAGGTTGTTGTTCATGGCTGTGCCCGCTCGCGGTTGTACTTGTCGAGTAGATGGCGGTTCTTCCAGCGCATCTCCAACTCCTCTGACTTCCAACGCTCGTTGACCAGGCGGGCGCGGCAGGCCGCGGCCCAGTGTTCTACCATCGGGTAGTACGCCATCTCCATCGGGCGCTTCGTCGGCTTGCGTACCATGCGGTAGCGTGCGTGCACGTCATTCGGGATCACGAGCAGGCCGACGCCGCCGTAGGCGCGCGGGCCGTCGTGCTCCTCCATCCACAGCTTTGCGGCCGTCGCCAGCTCCTCCGGCAGCGCGAACGCCAGGTACGTGCACCAGCCCTTGTACTCCATGAACTTGTGATCGGCTTGGAAGTCCGCCCACGATGCCTTGCACTCGACGATGTAGAACTCCTCGTCGTGCCGGTTCCACGCCACTACATCCGCCCGCCGGGTCTTTTTCATGTCCGGCGTCCACGGCAGCGTGATCTCGGTCTCGGCCGCGCGCCACTTGTGGTTGTTCGCTAGATAGACAAGTGTGTTGGCCACGACACCGGCGTGATCCATGACCGGCTTCCGGCGCGGCGTGCGTCCGCTGTCGGCCATGAGGTCAGCGAATTTGGGTCGGCTGGCCATTGGAGCTACCGTTCTGGCGGCATGGTACCGGCATTGCGTTGTACTGCCGCAGGAAGGCGCTGGGCGGAGCCTCGTGGTAGTATGGAAGGCCGCAGCGTGGGCATAGTTCGCTGGGGCGGTAGCGGTGCTCGTCCAGCTCCGCTTCGTTGACGAAGAAGATGGAGCGCTGCTTGCACTTCATGCACGTGCCCCTGACCTTCCTCATGTCCGGCTCGTGCGCCCAGCGTTCCTGCTCGCCCGGCCCCCAGGACTGGACGCTGATGCCGTAGAAGTAGTACCCGCCACTATGATGCCGACAATGCACCCACACGATGCATCGTGGTTTCTGTAGCGCGCGGTCTAGCTCCTCTGCGCGGGCCGAAACGGAATCTCCCCTGGTTTTTGTACTCACGGGCCAATGGTAGCGGGCCGTCGATGGCCTTGTCAAACGGGCCATGCCTATGATAGGCTAAGGACATGGTTACAACATACCTGCCAATCAGCGCCCACGTGCGTCTCACGATCCTGGCCGATCTCAGGAAGAAGCAGCAGGCCAACGAGCTGACGGAGGTACAGGTGGTAGTGGCCGACGAGGTGTTCAGTAAAGAGCAGCTTGCTAAGATGCGTGTGCAAGCACTCCGCGAGATGGTCGCGGCGGGCTACACGACTCAAGAAATCAAGATGGTGTTCGCCAACCCGGACTCGCCCTACAGTGTTCTCATTGAGGCACTGGAACCAAAGAACGTCATCGGAACAATTACAGAGGCCATTAACGGCATTAAGAAGGAACAGAAGCAAAACCCAGCGAAGGCAGCTATTGACGAGTATGTGCAAGGGAATCGGCGGCTACGAGATGCGACATACGCTACGCTGGCTGACGCCGGTGCCTCGCATCACAAGCAGTTGCTCGATTTCATCAACCAGCGTAACCAGGATATTGCTGAAGCCCTAGGCATCCGGGTCGTGCGCGCCGGACGCGCGTCTACAAAGAAGGGCACAGGAGCCGGGCCGGGGGAACCGGACGATGACGGAGACGGGGACGATAAGCCACAATCGAGTGAAGTCGATTGGGGAGAGGAGTTTACACCAGCCGATGAAGTTCCAGAATAAAGGCACACGGGCCATTCCGTTCAACATCACGGATCGCTCTGTCGAGGTCAAGACAACGAGCCTCGGCGCACCACCGGATACACTACCCGCAATGAGCGCGATGACCTTCCCGATGCAAGAGGGGGAGATGATCGTGTTCGACCAGGACGGCGGATTCTCCGTCCAGAAGGATGAGGACTAATGGCTGAGCAACTACCACTGACGGCCCGTGTCGTCGCGTTTGGTGCCTTCGCGGGCACGCTGTTCTTGGCGGCGTCGCTGCTGGGCCTGCACGCCCTGTTCACGTACCTGGCCCTCGAAGACGACGGCATCGTGGCGTCCTTGCTGCCGACGGTCGTCGGCTCGGTCACGACCACACTCGGTATTGTCGTCGGCGCGATTTTCGGTAGCCGGACTCCTTCTGCCTAAGAACGGTGACCAAGCGCAAGCCCAAGTTGCATATCGTTCGGGCCCCCAAGTTGTGGGTCTCGACGGCGAACGGTAACCTTCGCCTGCCTGCGGATGTCTATGATGTCAAGGGCAACGTCATCGAGGTGAGGAAGCCGAAGCGCACGCGGGGGGATGCCCGCAAGGTCGGCCCCCTGGCGGCGAGGTTCGATCCGCATTGGGGCCAGAAGCCTATTTGGTATGACCAGAAGACGTTGAACACGATTCTCCTGGCGGGGTCGCAGGGCGGCAAGTCGCACATTGGCCCGCACTGGCTCTGGCGAGAGATTGAGAAGAAGGTCGCCGAGGGCCCGGATGGCACCGAGTACCTGTTCGGTATCGTCGGCCCGACCCTACAGATGATGCGCCAGGCGACGGTGGGGATCGCCCGTATGGTGCGCTTCCTGTGCGCTAAGTTCGGGGTCACCGAAGACGTCATCCTGAACAAGCAGGACTTGCGGATCGATCTGAAGCCCGTCGGCTACAACGTCCAAATCTACGCCGGTTCTGCTGAGCGCCGTCACCGCCTACAGGGCGCGCGCCTTGAAGCTGCCTGGATCGACGAGGGCGGTATGGTGCGCGACCCGGCGATCTACCATATCACTACGCAGCGCCTACACGGCGAAGGCCGTCTCCTGATCACGACGACGCCATACATGGCGGGCGCAACGTGGCTGGCGGAGCTGATCAAGAAGGCCGAGACCGGCAAAGACCCACATTGGTTGGTCGTCCGGTTCTCGTCCATTGTCAACCCCTACTTCTCCCTGGAGGAGGAGGCGAGCTTGAAGGCCGAGCTGCCGCCCTGGTACTTCAAGATGATGTACCACGCGCAGTTCGAGAAGCCCGCCGGTCTCGTCTACCCGACCGTCACCTACATCGATCCGGTCGCCATCCCGGCGCACTGGCCGCGCTTCATCGGCATCGACCCGACGCACGGCGGCAAGGACAAGTTCGCGGCCGTGTGGATCGCCTACAACCCGTTGGAGCCGGAAGTCTGGTACGTCTACCGCGAGTTCTACCTGGCGTGCGCGCCGTCCATGAGCGCACCCAACGAACGCTGGCGCTCCCCGCACGAGATGCTGGATGCCATCCACGCGATGTCAGTGGTACACGAGTGGGATGACGAGGAGCAAGAGTTCATGCCCACGGACGAGCGCGAGGACATCGGCCGCATCTTCGTTGACCCGTCGAAGCCGGAGACCGTGCACGATGTCCAGGATCGATTTGAGGAGAGCCAAGTATACGCGGCCGCAGGCACCAGGAAGTTCGGCGGGCTCTTGGAGGTCGGCAAGATGCTCAAGACCGGCCGCCTGGTTGTGTTCAACAACCTCATCCACTGGGCTCACGAGCAGAGCGCTTACGCCTACCCCTACGACGAGTTTGGGGAGACTGTCGGCGAGGTGCCGATGGACAGGGACGATCACCTTATGGACGCCACACGGTATGCTATCGGGCAGTGTGACGAAGCCCGAAACATGGCCGAACCAAGTTTCGCATAGAGGGGGACAACATGCCACGTCGCAGGAACCAATACGCCCATCGCAACCCGCCATCCGCTCGCCAGCGCCGCCGCGCGCTCGCGCCGTCCCTACGCCAAAAGCAGCGCGTGGTGGACTTGCTGCAAGACAACGCTGCCCGCCTTGTGCGGAAGGGGCTCGCGGATAGGCTCGCCAGCTCAGAGGAGGACGGGGCCGCCGAATCACAAGTGGCCCAAACCGTTGCGGATGGCTCCCGGCCAGCCTAATATGAGGTTATGAGGCTACCAGCACGCATCAATCCTGCGACTGCGCCCACGGATTCCAAGATCGTAACCTTCCGTGACGGCCCCGTGTTAGTGCCCCCGTACATGGCAAAGTATGTGGATACGAACGAGTACCCGGAATGGACGTTCCAGCAGTGGGTGAGTAAGGTAGCAAACAAAGGAATTGAGAACCAAGTCGTGAGCAAAGCCTTGGGGCTACTGCGACTCGGACATTTCGGGCGAGCCGGACGAGGATAGAAACAAAGGAGAACACACATGGGAAAGTTTCCACTACGCAAGTACATCCCAGGCATGCACGGTTCGTCCGTTGACGAGCAGGACATCGCACCGGGCACCATCTTGGCCGCCGACATCGCTGACGACGCGATTACGACCGCCAAGATCATCGCACTCGCAGTAACCTCTGCCAAGCTCGCTGCCGACGCGGTGATTGCTGGGAAGATCGCGGCCGACGCGATTCCTGACTCCGCCGCACTCGTCAAGATCATCAGTCCCGACGCCTTCGTCGAAGCGACCATGCTCGACGTCTTCCAGGACGATGCGATTACCGAGGCTGTTGTGGACGCCCTGTTCGCAGCCGGTGCCATCGACGCATCTGACCGCTTGAAGATCGCCAGCATCGGCGACGACCGCATGGCCAGCTCTATCGTGAAGGAGCCGGGCCACATGGCTCGCGGAATCCTGGACTTTGCTGCTGTTGCGACACCGGCTGTCACCGTAACCATCGGTGCCGTCACCTACCTTGAAGCCGACGCTGAGGACTTCCCGAACGGTGGCTGGACGAACGGCGCGAGCGCCAACGACTCCGCTGTGAGCCTCGCGGCTGCAATCAACGGCGACACCCGTAACGGCGGCGGTGCATCTTACGCAGCGGTTGTCTCAACCGACTCGGTGTATGTACTTGCCCTGGCCGTCGGCACGGCTGGTAACGTCGCCATGTCCGTTAGCGCAGGCGAGCCCGTAGTCATCGAGAACATGATTGGCGGCACGGCGGCTGCGGTCAAGCAGCAGGCCCACATCATGCACGTCGTCACGGCTGCGGAAGTGGCTGTTTCGGGTACCGCACCGGAAGTGCTCATCCCGCTTCCGTTCGACGCGGACTACTTCTCGTGGCAGGTCTTGGACTCCACTGGTGGGGTCTACGCCACGGAGATCACGGCTCGCGGCACGGTCACGAACGCTGCGGGCAACGTACCGGCGTTCTTCAAGCTGGCCAACAACGGAGCTGCCGACGTACAGGCTGGTGACATCATCCGCCTAGTCGTACAGAGCTAAACCACTACGCGAATCAGGGGGCACTAGCTCCCACCAAACAGGAGGAAACACACAATGGCACTAGCATGGACAGGTGAAGACGAGATGGAGACGGTTATCGCTGCGTGGGAGGCTACGGCCGCCTTCGCTGCGGACGCACAGGAGGCCGTTATTGCAGCACTGTTCAGCTCTCTGATCGAGGCGCTGCACGTGGGGCAAACCAGCACCACGCGCACGCGGTGGGCTGAGCTGTTGGTCAACTCCGACGGCGACAAGATCGCGCCGATTGCTGCACAGGCCATCATGCGCCTGGCAACCGAAGCGAAGTTCATCCGTGGTGAGCTGAACCAGGTGGCCTCTGGCCCGACGGCTCAGAACAACGAGGATAGCTACGAAGGCGACGGATACGACGCCGACGACCTCGAAGCCGCACACTAAACGGCGTCCAACCGTCGCCGCGATGTGTGCTGCATAGAGAACAACAACACACCGACGCGCACAGCGGCGGCGGGGAGGCACGTAGCCTTCCTTGCCGTCGCTTTCGCATTGCTAGGAGCATACAATGACTGATGGATTAAAGGCAACCCACGGCGTAATCATGCGGGGCGTGTCTGGCGCGCTCTCTGTAGCTGATCGCCCGCTGCCGCTGTTCGGCCTTGAGCGCCATCGGCGCGCCATCGTCCACATCATGCAGGAAGCCGCGCTGACCACGCCGGATGGTGACGACGAGGTGAAATTCCACCTGGAAACGGCCTACGGGGCCGGGCCGTTCGCTGCGTCCGGCGAGCTGATTGACGAAGCGGCAGATATTAACCAAGAGCAAACCGCGTTCACAGTAGACGACACCACTACGTTCGTTGTTGGCGATGTCATTCGCGTAGAGCAAGAGTGGATGTTGGTCACGGCTGTGGATGGTTCTGCGCCTGGTGTGATTACCGTCCAGCGCGGGTACAAGGGCACCGCGCCAGCAGCACATGACAACAACACGGCTGTCCACCTGCAAGACGTGGATTGGGTTGAAGTCGCTCAAATCACCTACGCGGTCGCCGACAATGCCAGCACGCCACACGCTGTAGTGCTAATCGGTGGCACGAACCTCGTGCCGGTCATCCTCGACGACTTGGACGCGGCCCTTGGTGACAACACGATTTTGGCCGCACCACTCGGCGACCGCCTACGAATTCGAACAACCATCGCTGGCGCGACCGCCCCTGCATACAACTACAGTGTGCGGGCCTCGTTCCAGAACTAGAGTAGGGGGAACTCATGTTCGGTGTAGGCCCACCAGCAACAGAAATCGAAGAGAAGGCACAGGTCACTTCGCCTGAACGAGTGTCGCCGCTGGGCGGCGCGATGTCTGCGGCCCGGCCTCTAAAGACCGTCCCGACCGCGACCCTGCGGCACTGGGCGGACACCTCGGAGTGGTGCCGCGCGGCTATCAACCACCGCCGCGTACAGGTCTCCCAATCGCAGTGGGGCATCGTTCCTATTGATCCGAAAGCTGATTTCGACCCGGTGGTGCAGGCCACCATCGAGCTGATGTTTCTGCACCCGAACAACAAGCAGAAGAGCTTCCGAGCGCTGATCGAGCCGGTCGTCGAGGACATCTTGGTGCTCGACCGTGGCGTCATTGAGAAGGAGATTACAGTCGGCGGCCTGCCGAACGCGCTGCACCTGGTGGACGGTGCTGAAATCCGCACACGTCCTAGGTGGAGCGGTAACCCGGAAGAACCGCGCTATGAGTGGTGGCCGGGTAATACCTTCGTATCCAACATGCTTGACACGCAGGTTATCCTGATGATGTCGAATCCGACATCGCACCGCGTGGACGGCATCTCGCCGTTGGAGATGTTGAAGCACACCATCGACGCTGACCTAGAGGCCCGCGACTTCAACGTGCGTGCTGTGCGCCAGCACTCGCCGGACGGAATCTTGAACCTGGGCGAGAACGTGGGCGCGAACGTGGTGGACGCCTTCCGCGCGTACTGGGACGCCGAGGTCGCCGGTAAGAAGCAGATGGGCATCATCGGCGGCGTCAAGAACCCTGAATTTTTGAAGCTAGGACAGACGGCCCGCGACATGCAGTACATGCAGTGGCAGGTCTACCTGCTGCGTAAGATCGCGGCCGTGTTCGGTATCGCCCCGCAGGACTTGGGCATCACCTTCGATGTGAACCGCGCCAACGCCACAACCCAGCAGGAGTTGAGCGAGGATCGCGGGCTCAAGCCGCTCCTCCGACTTGTCGAGGAGGAGATGAACTCTAAGGTCATCGCCGACTTCGCGCGCGTCAAGGCCAAGAGGATGCACGCGCGCGGCGAGATCGACATGGATACCCTGCGCCTGGCCGTCATGCTCACGCACGTCGATTCCCGCGAGCATCCCGACGTCTTCGTGAAGTTGCACAAGTCGAACATCCTCAACCTGACGTTCCGGTACCGCCTGAAGTCCGCGAAGTCCACGCGCGACCAGACGGATCACAACCGCTTCGCCCTCGCGGGCTTCCCGTGGCGGACGACCAACGAGGTGCGCGCTGAGGACGGCTTCCAGCCCGTCGAGGGCGGCGACGAGATCATGGTTATGACGCCGATTGGTGCTATGCCGCTCGCAATGATTGGCGGCAACATGGTACCGGCAACGGAGGATCAGAAGCGCTACCTGGACGGCTTGTTCGCAACCGCGCCTCTAACCCTTCGTGCTGGCACGCAGGTCGCCGGTACGCCGCCGGTCGCTGTGCCCACGATGCCGGAGCGCGAAGCGGCTCCTGCCGTCGTCACGGAGCAAGTAACCGTCGATGAGGACGGAGATGAGGTAGACGATTAAGTGGCCCAAACTATGGCGGTCGTAGGGCCAACCCGCTTAAACTGAACGAAGGAGCACTTTGACCTATGCCAAAGACACAACTAGCAACCAACAAGCGCGAGGTCGTTACCGACGGCCGCGCGGACTTTTTCGTTCAGACCGGATCGATGCGGAAGGGCGCGGACGCCGACGGCGAAAACCAGCCGACCGTGCTCGCCACCGCCAGCTCCGATGCAGTTGACCTAGAGGCGGATCGCTTCACCTCCAAGGCCCTCAAGCAGATGAAGGTCGGCTTCGTTGGCAAGCTAATCTTTTTGAACCACTCGTACTCGGTGCCCCAGGACGTGTTCGGGGTTGTCAAGAGCGCGGAGCTGATCAAGCGCGAGGGTCGTCTCGACCTAGACCTTGAGATCGCGGTCGAGATGAACAACCCGCTGGCGGTGCAAACCTACCAGTACATCGTAAATGGTACTCGCCTCGGCGTCTCGGTCGGTGTGATCGTCACGGACGCTGAGAAGTCGGACGACGAGGACGCATACGGCAACACCATCTTCGACATCGGCGGAGTTATCCCGCTCGAAGCCTCAGTTGTGGGAATTCCCGCAAACCAGACGGCCTGGACGCGGCAGGCAATCAAGTCCCTGGTGCTGCGCGGTGCGCTAGACCTCGACACCTCCCAGGTCGAGGCCCGCCCGTGGCTCAAGACGGTTACGAAGATTGATGCGAAGAAGGATGCGCCAACAAACCTGCTGTCTAAGGAGACGCGCGTATGGGTGACCGACGAGGACGGAGAAGTCATCGTTGAAATCACCGGAGAGGATAAGGACGCAATTATGGCTAAGCGAAAGAACGCTGACGACGAGATCAAGGACGAGGACGTCGACGAGGAGAAGGACGCTGACGGCGACGATAAGGAAGCGGAGCCGGACGAGACCAAGGACGACGACGACTCTGAGGAGAACGACGACTCTGAGGAGAAGAAGGACGACGACTCTGAGGAGGACGAGGACGATAAGGAAGCGGAGCCGGACGAGAAGAAGGACGAGGACGATAAGGAAGCGGAGCCGGACGAGAAGAAGGACGAGGACGATAAGGAAGCGGAGCCGGACGAGAAGAAGGACGAGGAGAAGGAAGCGGAGCCGGACGAGAAGAAGGACTTCGACGAGGACGTGGCCGCCGACGAGGCCGCTGACACGCTCATCAGCAAGATGTACACCGGCATGTACGTCGCCCTCAACAACCTGATCCCGATCATCCTCAACACGGACAGCAGCGTTGCCGACCGCACCAAGGAAGGTGAGGAAGTCATCAAGGAATGGGCGGCGTTCGTAGAGAACACCTGGTCTGACATCACCGGCGGCCTCGACGGTGATAAGGCGGTCGAGCGCACGGAGATCGATGTCTCCTCCGCCCTGCACGGCATCATCGCCGCTGGCGACACGGACGATTGCCAGACCAAGGGCATGGAGGCTGTGACGGAGAAGGTCAAGGACATCGGCGACGCCGGTGAGGCCATCGCTGAGGAGAACACCGGCCTCAACGAGAAGAACGCACAACTGATGAAGGCAATCACTTTCATGCAGGACGTGGTAGAGCAAGTCATGAAGCTACCGCTCGCTACCGTGACCACACGGGGCGGCAAGGTGGCCCAAAGCCTTGCGGAGCAATTCCCAACATTGGATAATAGGGTAGTAGAGCGGATGGCTCGATACAGCGCCAATTCGCAGGAGAAGGAGTAATCACAATGGCTACTGGTAGCGAAAACGAAACCGTGGACATGGGCGAGGTCGTAAGTCGCCTAGAGGACATTGCTAAGGGCTTGCAGGCCATTAGCGGGCCAGCAACCGCGTCCGAAGCCAACGCCGACAAGACGCACGAGGAGGGCGGCACCCAGCGTGGCGTCAACCACGTCCGCGCTCTTGAAGTCGAGAAGCTGCGAGCGTCCGCGCTCCGCCTGCCACCGGCTCAGCTAAAGGCCGCAATCCGCGACCAGCTTGAGTACGGCTCGCAGGAGGGTGCCGGTGTGCCGTTCGGGCAGTGGGCAAACGGGGACACGGCTCAGAAGATGATCGAGAACCCGGATGTCGCCAAGTTCATTGACACCGTGGGCGGTAACGTCCTCATCCGTCAGGACTTGGAGCCGTTGATTTACGCCGCGTTCGTCCGCCGCTTCCCGGCGTTCGCTCGTGTGGACAAGATTCCTGCAAACGGACTCGTCCACTCCTACCAGCGCGTTGACCAGCGCCCAACCGCCAGCTACATCGCTGAGACGGCCACCGTGCCGGACAGCCAGAGCGTCTACACACGCGCAACCAGCAACATCGCTGTGCTGGCCCTCCGCGTCGGTACCTCGCTCAAGCAGTCCCTCTCGGTACAGGCTGGTGGCATGCCGTGGAACACCGAGCAGCAGGAGATTAGCTTCGGCATCGAGTCCATCGCGGCTCAGCTACAGCAGACCTACCTGCAGGGCAACGCAACCGTTGGTGCCGGTACGCTGAACACGGTCGATGGTCTGTTTGACGCCAACTCGTTCGACGGTCTCCGTCGTCTGATTCCGGCGGCGAACATTCGCGCCCTTGGCGCGGACACCATCCTGGAAGGTCTAAACCAGGCCGACGCACTGGCCGTCAACAACGGCGGTCTCTCCACCGCAGTCATCATGCGCGTCACTGACGCCGTGCAGTTCGAGAACGAACTCCAGCCGTTCCGTCGCTTCGTCGATAGCGAGCGCGTTGAAGTCGTCCCTGGTCTGCCGAACGTCACGGCTGTGAACCTCTCCGGTTCCGGCATGGTTCCCGTCATCAAGGTGCCGGGTGCAGACGCAACGGTTTACTCCTTCGGTGGTGACGACGGAATCAGCGACGCCTTCGTCCTCGACGAGAGCGTGGTCACCATGCCGTACCTCGGCAGTGACACCCCGACCGTCATCGAGCTGCCGCTCGGTGTGACCGGCGCGCTGACGAAGCTGTACATCCTAGTCGGTATGTTCGGAGTCGCCGTCCGCGTCCCGAACTTCATCTCCAAGCTCCGCGTGACCTAAGCCAGCGGATAGAACGAGAGACAACCCAAGAGGGCGGGGCAGAAACGCCTCGCCTTCTTGCTATCTGGCTCTAGGGGGGCCATCACATGGCACTTACAGGCACGGCATATCTCACTGCGGTGGAATTCCAAGACCACCTCACGGGCATGGACTTGACCGGCATCACGGACGCCCAACTGCTCGACTACATCCGCCAGGCGTCGCGGCTTGCGGACAGCTACATCCACAGCACCTTCGGTGTCGTCACCAAAACCTCGCGCCAGCGTTGGTCTGAGGTGCGCCGGTTCTACCCGACCGCGCTGCCGGTGCACGCGGCCAAAGAGTTCGTACTGCACATCGGCGGCGGGCAGACCGCGACTATCGGCCCGTCACAGTTGTTCCCGAACAACAATGGCGGGTACATCGAAGTGGTGTCCTTGGCGACGACCGTGGGCCTGACCGCCGAGCTGGTATCGCTTGGGCTGGCCGAGATCGTGGCCGAGATGACCTACAAGACCGGCGGCGGACAGCGGGACGACGCGCCCAATGGCGTGACGTTCGTGGCCAACACCACGCTCGCTGAGGCGCTGGACAACACAGAGACCGGCATCGATGTGGCTGACGCCAGCGGCCTCGCGGTCGACGACGTTATCCAAGTGGGTACCGAGTCCATGTGGATCACCGCCATCGTTGCCAACACGCTGACCGTGGTGCGCGCGGCCCAGATGAACTCCGCCATTGACTCGCACCTGACCGCCGCGACGGTATCCCTGCTCACGCTGGACTTGGACGAGGAAATCCAGCAGGCGGTCGCAGGGATTGCGGGCTCACTCATCGCGGCCCGCCGCCAGAACGAGGAAGGCGTCACCGGCGTCCGCAGCTTCATGATTGGCTCGTACAGCGTCACCTATGGTTCCAAGACACAGGGCGGGAGCGGGTCGGGCTATCCGTTCATTCCTGACTTCGCGCAGATGATTCTCGAACCGTACCGCATGGTCACATTGAGGTAAGTAATGCCACGCCGACTCATGGGATTCAACGCGACGTTCACTGTCCGGCGCAGGCAGCGGGCAGTGCTGGCGTCCGGCTCCGTTGCCGAGACCGACGGCGAGGTCATCGCCAGCGGCATCCCCGGCACCGTACAGCCACACGTGTTGTCGAACCTGCCGCCGCCTACGGAGCGCCCGAAGCCAGCGGGCCTTGTGCGCGTCGACGAGTACCGTGGTTGGTTGGGCGATACCGGCACGGTAGATGTGATGATGGATGACCTTCTCGAAGAGGAAGGCACGTCCCCGCTCAAGGTCTACCGCGTCATGGCGGTGCTCAACGAGGCGGGCCGTGGTCACCATCAGTACATGCGCCTCGAATCCTATAGCCAGGAGAGTTCCGCGTGGGCAAACCGAGGCGGGGAGCCTGCTTCGCCCTAAGTGGCCCAAACCGCTGACACTGGCCGGGCCGGTGGGTACAATACCAGGAGAGGAGAAACATCATGGCAACGAAACTTGGTGGCAAAAAGAGTGGCGGCGGACGAGCGCCTGACAGCAAGCGCGTCGCATTCGACCGAGGAATCGCCCGGTCGGCTGGTGGGCGTACACCGATCAAGACAGCGTAGAAGGAGTTAAATCATGGCACGCGATGCAATCACCGTTACCTCTAGCGTCCGTGGTGGTGTGGCACCAGCACTGACGGTTCCAGTCGCCGGAAACGGTGCGACGATGCTCAACAGCGCCGGTCGCACACTCTTCGTGATTATCAGCGGACTAGGTGGAGCTGCCGTCGGCGCGGGCGCGCGCACGGTCGTAGCGATCCAAGTCGAAGACCCGTATGGCCGTATCCAGGCCGAAACACCACTCGCAGTGGTGAATGATACGGTAGCTGTATTTGGCCCGTACCCGCCCAACCTATACAACCAGACCACCGGCGTGGTGAATCTGGACTTCGTGGCTCTCAGCACCAACCAGAGTTCGTTCGCCCTCGCTGTTGTCGGAGGCTAAGCCGGAGGGGGAGGATAGGCCGGATGCTGGTTCTGTACAAGGCCGTAGCTGCGATTCTGACAGCGGATGAAGCTCTCCGGGCGTTTCTGGACGGCGACACCGACGACCCGCACATCTACCAATCGTTCGTCCAATTCCACAGCGAAGCGGCCCTGGCCAACAAATACTGGGTCACCTTCAACAAGGCCAGCGACGTGGCCGACAACACCGACCAAACGCAGGCGATCCGCGAGGTTCGTCTGGAAATCCATGTCTATGGCCGGGACACCGACAGCGACCGGCTCGACCAAATCGAGGATCGCATTCGGAACCTGTTGGATGGTGCCGACCTGGCGACCGCTGCTATGCTGGCATGGTTCTGCCTACAGGAGGGGCCATCGACGCGCGGGTACGAGGTTGACCAGAAAATCTGGCACTCCATCTCGGTCTACCACTGCAAGGTCGGTGATCTTGCATTGTTGCCGACATAGGTGGCCCAAACCGTTGCGGCCAGGTGACTGGCCACATACGATCATAGAGAGGAACTATTATGACAAAGCGATCAAAGGACAGCTCTGAGCCGGTAGCGAAGGCGGCGACCGCTGTCTTTGACCCGGTAGGCATCGTCAAGGTACACGTGGTAACGCCGGAAGGCAACGCCTACGACGTGAAGCCCCGCGAACCGTTCAAGATTAAGGCCGAGGACGTAGATTGGTTCTTCGGTGACTGGAACTGGGCGTTCCGGCAGCATCTATGCCTTGCTGCGGACTACAAGCCAGTGTGCGGGTACCATGACCCGAAGCCTGGTGCGACGCAGAATCCGCCGTCAGTGCGTGTTGTACGCGAATTTGAGCCGAAGTCGGACACAGTGCCGTCTCCGGCGGACGAAGAAAAGGAAGAGCCGGAGCCGGAACCATTTGCGGAGCCGGACGAAGGGCAAGACGAGGAGAAGGAGTAATCAGCTATGGCTCTTAACGCAGCAAATGTTCGAGTCGGTGCCGGTCGTGTGTACATGGGTACCACACCACCAACCGCAGGCCAGCACATCAACCTGCCAGGTACCGGAATCCCAAGTACCGGCACTGAGGTTGGCTTGACCGAAGGCGAGGCGGTATTCACCTATGAAGTCACGTACTTCGAGGTGATGGCCGAGCAGTCCCTCGCGGCCGTGGAAGTGTTTGCCACGGAGGAATCGGCACAGCTTGAGTTCACGATGAAGGAGTACGTCCAGGCGAATATCGAGGACTTCTTCGTATCGATGCTGGCAACCAGTGTGGACGCAGCGCCGACCACGCCAGGCACGCCGTTCACGGACATCTACGAAGGTGGACGCATCCTCGGCCTCGCAGCCGGTGCCGGTGAAGTCGCGCTTCAGTCCGTCGTCCTGGTAGCCCCAATTCCGAACACGTCGGGCGTGGCCCAGCGATACACGTACATCATGCTGTTCCAGGCGTACCAGAGCGAGGCCGCAGCCGCGCGGTACACCAAGGCAGGCGACACGATGTTGAAGGTGACGATGAAGGCCATCGCCGACCTGACCCGTGCCGACACCTCGACGCTGTTCCAGGTCGCTATCGAGCGCAACTAGACCTAGCGAGTTATCGCGGCGGCGGGCTCCCCCAGCCCGCCCCGCTTCCCCCCTCACACGAACCACCGGCAGGCGTGTCCTCTGCTCCTGCCGCACCCAAAGGACACTTTTTGATGGCATCCTTCCGCGCTGAATGGCATGGCTTGAACGAAGCCCTAGACTTCCTGATGATGCTTGGCGTCAATGCCGACAAAATCGTGGGCCGTGCTATTGGTGAGTCCGCCCTCGAAGTCCAAGAGGAAATGCGGAACAATCTGGTCAATATGATTTACTCGCAGCCGCAGGGGCTCTACCAGCGCACGTACACGCTGATGCGGAGCACACACGCGGCGCGTCCTAGTGCCGACCACAGCGGTGACGAGGGCCGGGCCCATAGTGGGATGAGTTTGGCGGCCAGCGACCCAGATGCGGTCTGGGAGGCGACTGGGGGCGTAATTGAGGCCGAGTCCGGTTCGTGGGTCAGCTACGCCGATAAAGTCCACAAAGGGATCAACCAACCGCAGCCCCGGCCGTTCGTAGAGCAAACGGTCACGATGGCGGAGTCTGCAATGGATAAGAACGTCATGGAAGCGCTAATTAGGGCATTCGCTGCCGCCCCACGCGGGTGAGGCGCAGCTTAGGAGAGGGAGTAACATCATGGAAACACCAGAGAACGACCTGCACACAATGGCACCGAAGCCGGTCATTTGGACGGTCGGCAAGCAGGACTTCGAGCAGAAGCCGGTGAATCTCGATCAACTGGCGGACATCATGGATGTCATCGTCGAGGAGGTACTGGCCAGCGGGAAGGGCGAACTTCTCACCAAGCTGCTCGAAAGCGTAGGCGACGACGACGCAGTAGAGAACGCAGACGACGTGGCGAAGAAGGTAACGTCGGGAATGGATCAGGAGATGCTGGTGGCCTTCGTCCGCATCCTTGCCACGCTGCCGCGCGCCATGCCGCGCATCTCCTCGACGATCCTGGCTGCGGACTTGGCGCACTTCAAAGAGCACCTGCGGATGAAGGAAGCCGTTGGCATCCTTCGCACCTTCGTGGCGCAAAATGACGTGGGGGCCATCATCCAAGATTTTTTCGGCCTGTACAGCGATCTGAAGGGAGTGATGCCGACAACGGAGGAGGCAGCAAACGAGCAGAGCGCCTAGGGATTGGCGCTGACATCGAGGCGGCTATGGCCGCCTACGGACAAGGGATTCCCCAGGTGATGGCCTGGACGTTGCCACAATTCAAGCTGCTGTCGCGCTACCGAGACATTCGGGAGCGCAATGTGCGGAAGTGGGAACTGGTGCTATCAGCGGGAACGATGTCCGAGGAAGCAGTCGAGACACTGTGGTCACAGCTCGAAGGCGACGAAATTGAGTTCCTACCTAGCGGCGGTTCGGGTAGCACCACTTCGGGCACGGCCGGACTCGGCAATCAGTCACACGCGATTGACAGCAAGGGCAACGTCATCGCTCGTGGCGCACCGCTGCTGTCCGACATCGCACTGGGCAAGGCACGAGCCCCGCGATTGATTCCGATCAATGTGATCGACCACGCAAAGGACGGAGATGCCTGAACTAACTGCCCGACTTCGCCTAATCGCGGACATCCGCGATTTCTCGCGTAACCTGCAGCGAGGCGCGCAGCAGGCGAAGCAGGCATTGGGCGGCCTGAACCGCAGTGTCGGGAACGTCCAGAAGGGCTTGGGCGGGGCGACCAAGGCCAGCAAGTCCTTCTTCCAGACCCTCCGCGCCAACGTCGCCACACAGATCAAGGCGGGCATCATGTTCGCCACGCTGTACCAGGCCCTAATTACGTTCCGGCAGACCATCGGGGCAGCAATCTCCGAGATGCTGAAGCTGGACGAGGCGCTGCGTAAGGTACAGTCGATTACCAAGGAATCGGACGCGAGTATCAAGGCGCTCAACGACAGCCTTCTCAAGACCGCCCGCGAGGGTAAGCTGTTCGGGCAGACGGCTGGGCAAATCGCGGATGGTATGTTCGAGATCGTCCAGTCCGGCTTCGACTCCGCAGAAGCGTTTGAGATTGCCCTGGTGGCCGCGCAGGCGGCAGCAACCGGATTCACGGATGCAGCGACGGCAGGTAAGGTTATTACTGGTGCGATCAAGGCGTTTGGCATGGAAGCCGCCGACGCCCGTCACGTCGCCAACATCCTGTTCCAGACCGTTGACACTGGTGTCGTCAAGTTCGAGGAGTTGGCGAACGGACTCGGTGTTGCGATGGCACCCGCTGCCGCGCTGAATGTTCCCCTAGAGGAGCTTGGTGCAGCTATCGGCACCATGACCATTAAGGGTATGCCCGCCCAGCGCGCCATGACTTCGTTGACGCGAATCATGATGGCGTTCCTCGACCCGTCCGACAAGGCCAAGGCGGCCGCTGAGGACATGGGCTTCTCGCTCAGCGCCCAGACTGTTGAGACACACGGTTTGATGGGCGCGATGAAGCTGCTTAACGAGGCAACCGGCGGCAGCAACGAGCTTCTAGCCGACGTCTTCGACCGCCAGCGCGCGTTGGTTGGTGCCTTCACCCTGTTGAACGACGAGGGCGCGGCGTACACCGACATTCTCGGTAAGATGAACGGTGCCCAGGAAGATGCCGGTGCGTTGGCGAAGGCGTGGGAAGAGCGACAGAAGGCTCTCAATGTTCGCTTGGGCGTCCTCCGCGCGCAGGTTCTATCGCTTATCACGACGGCACTTCAGCCGCTCAGCCACGTGCTGGCCGATGTCGTTGGCTGGTTCACCCGTCTCATCGCCGACGAGATGGGCCTCTTCGCGTGGTTGAAGAATGTCGCTAGGATCACCGGCTTGACGGGAGCCTGGCTAGAGTTCGTCGATGCAATCAAGGCCATGATGGACGAGGGCGGCAGCACGCGATTCAACCTCCTCTTCCAAGGCATCTTCATCACCCTAGAGAAGGGCATCCCTCGCCTATTCCAGCTCCTCGGAATCCTCATTAGGGTCGGCACATGGGCCGTCGAACACAAGCCCGTCATGATCGCGCTGGCGCTGGCGTTCGGTACCATGTTCATCGCAGCTCACCCGCTGCTGGCCGTGTTCCAGGCGCTATTCATCATCGTCGGATACGCATCGGAGAACTGGGGCGACTGGCGCGTCCGGGTTGTCAGCGTCACCGCAGCCGTGCTGCTCGCGGTCATCGCACTCAATATGCTGCGCCAGGCGTTCATGATGTCTACGTTGGCTGGATTCCTGTTCCGTGGTGCCACCAACCAAGTCGGCTTCTTTGCAACCGCGATCCGCAATCTTGGCATCGCAGCGAAGGAACAGATCGCGCCCATTGCCAACTTCTTTACGACCACCGCGCGCACAGCGAAGGACGCGGCGACGCACACCGGGAAGGTGCTCAAGCATCTCGCCGGTATTCTAGCGAAGCCGGTAAAGATCGCGCGCACGGTAACAGTGAAAACTATTGAAACGACCCAGAAGGCCGGAGACGCCGCCGGAAAGGTTGGCGCAGGAGTCAAAGAAGGAATTATCAAGGGCATCGCAAAGGGTGCGCCGCAAGCCATCGGTGCCGCTGTCGGAACCATGATCGTGGCAGGGCTCACGATCCTCGTCTCGACGGTTGGTGTGCTGGTCGCTGGTGTCGTTCTTGCTGTTGTTCTAGCAGTCATCCTCGTCCTTGTTGCAGCCTTCTTAATCTACAAGTACCGCAAGGAAATTTGGGGCGCGCTCAAGTCACTCGGCCGCGTGCTGAAGGAGTTCTTCACGGAGAAGCTGCCGGAGATGATGCAGCCGCTCATCGATGGGATGGTGAAATTCTTCACCGAGACGCTGCCTGCGTGGGCAAGCACCTTCTTCACCGGCGAGAACATGGGTATGTGGTTTGGTCGCCTTCTCATGGCCGCCATCCTGCTCGTATTCTGGCCCGCCGTGCTGGCATACAAGTTCCGCGACAAGCTGGCCGAGTGGATCACTTCTATCGCGGGGTTCCTTGCTGAGATTCCTGGCAAGATTGCCGAGCTAATCGGCGACGCTGCGGGCGCTATCATTGGATGGATCGTCGATGTCGTGAAGTGGGTCGCCGAATTCGAGATGAAGGTCATCGAGTTCGAGTTGGAGATCATGGAGTTCATCTCCGGTCTGCCGGGACGTATCGCCGCGTTCATCGGCGACCACTGGAAGGACGTACTGGACTGGCTTGTTGACGCAGCCAAGTGGTATACCCACTTCGTCCTAAAGGTACTTGAGTTCTACGGCAAGGTGGCCGAGTTCGTAGCTGGAATCCCAGCAGCAATCGCCGAGTTCATCGGCGACCACTGGAAGGACATCATTGACTTCTTGATCGACCCGACCGCGTGGTGGGATTTGTTCAAGACGCTCCTCCAGGAGTTCATTGACCTTGTGACCGATAAGATTGGGCCTATGTTGGCTGACATCGGTGAGGGCGTGGTCAGCGGAATCAAGAGCGGCTTCACAACCGCGTTCGAAGGACTGGGCGGCTGGATCATCGACAAGGCCAAGGACGCGCTCGGCCCTGTTGCCGACTGGCTAGGGAAGGGCGTCGGTTTCTTCAAGAGCTTCTTCGGGGCAGTCCCCGGCGGTATGAAGGACGTAATCGACTGGCTGGAAGCGGCTGAGGGTGTCACCAACTTCGCTGGTGGAATGGCGCTGGTCGGTGAGCGCGGTGCGGAGATGGTTCGCCTGCCCCGTGGCGCTGATGTGGTACGGAACGCGGATATGGGCCAGGCACTACGTGGCGTGCGTGGCGGCGGTGGTGCTGGCGGCGGGAACGGCGGCGGCGGTCTCAGCGTCAACGCTGAGGTCAATATCACCACGTCGATGATGAAGGACTTCGAGGCGCTGAAGGCGCGCGTCCTGCAGGAAGTGGATGAGCAGTTGGACGAGGCCGCAGCACGCTCCAACATGGCAAACCCCCGCTTCGGGACAACCGGCGCGGGCGTGCCAAGGACATAGGGGGACTGAGAGATGTCACACGTAGCTGCACAATGGTCATTCGGAAGCTACCACTTCCCGGTTGAGGATTCGCCTCCGCGCGGCAGCAGCGGTGAGTGGGATGACGAGGAGAAGTTGATTGAGCACGACCCGCTGGTGGCCAACATCACCATCCTCACGTCCTGGGGCTTCCGCAGCCGCAAGCGCACGATCACCGGCACATGCGGTTCCGTGACACGCGAGCAAATTCGCACCGATCAACGTGCCGCCACAATCGCTGATTTGCACGACGTTGAGGGCCGTACCGTCTCGGCCCGAATTGTTAGTGCGCGATTCGTGACTGTTATCCCCACGGCTGGCGTAGCGGGTAGGCTCGGACGGTATACTTATACCATCACGTTTATGGCCCGCCAGTAGGATTACATTATGGCTATCATGAGTTCCCTGGACAGTACGATCTTCGCCACGGATCGCTTCATCGAATCCGAGGTGTTCATCAATGGCGAGTTGGTTCCATCCGGCCTTCAAGATGACGGCAACGTCACCGCGATCAGCGTTGACTTCGACATCGAGCAGATGCCGCCCACGGCCGCGCTGTCGATGGTGTCTATCCCCGCCTGGGTGAAGATGGGCCAGAGGGTGGAAATCAACGCGGGCTACGACGGCGAGCTGCTGCGCGTATTCACCGGCCGGGTGAAGCGCCGACGCCACGGCCCGACTGGGGACACGATTGACTGCGTGGGGCGAACAGGCAAGCTCACGCGCCCCTATCGTGTAGTGCCCAAGACGTTCCTGAGCATCGGCGCGCGTGATGCCATCATCGACATCCTCGACGACGATGGCGTGGACTTCACGGTCGCCCACAACGAGCAATATGACATCGACGCGGCAATCAATGACTGGACGATTGCCACGGTTCAGGCCGCCTACATGGAGACAATGGCTCCTTCCGACATGATTCGCAAGATCGCTGCCGTAGACGGCAACCGCATCTACGAGTCGCGGGCCGGTACGCTGCGGATTCGGACGCTGCTTGAGGCACCGGCACCCGACCCGTTCCGCTCCTATGGCACTGTGGGCAGCGACACGAGCACGGATACCACGCTCCTATACGATGACAGCAATATCACGGCCCCAGCCAAGCTAGGCGACGCAGCGGCGCGTGAGAGGCTTGGCCAGGGCTTCACGCCGACGGCTGACGGCACCCTCCTCACCGTGGCGTTATGGTGCAGGATTGTTGGCACACCGCTCGACTCCCTGCGGTTCTGGGTTTACGTTGATAGTGCGGGCCTGCCGGGTAGTGTTTTGCTTGGCGGCTCCGCGCGGTTCAACGGCCAGCTTCTTGACGGATCGTATCAGAAGGTGATCGCCAACATCCTCGTACCGGCCCCGGTCGTCAGTGGCACGGTCTATCACTTGGTAGTCGACCGCAGCGGCCCCAACGATGGTGCGAATTACTACGAGATCGGGTTCGACGGCACGCCCACCTATGCTGGCGGCGTGGCCTCGGAATTCGACAGTGGCGCAGCTTCATGGAGCGCATCCGGCGGCGACCTTTCATTCGAGGTCGTCACGCGCGCGCTGGCGGTACTCCGCGTGTTGGATATTGGCGACGACGAGGACGAGGATCAAGTGAAGAAGAAGGTCATCGTGCGCGGCGCTACGTTGACCTCGACGGATTCGGAAGGGAACGAGACCCAGACACAGATCGAGGAAGAGGCCATCACGCTAGTCGATGACTTGGCAAGCGGTAACCCGGACTTCTACGCGATGGCTTACCAGAACGACCTGATTCAAACCTCGGTGAAGGCGGCCTCGGTAGCGCTGCGGCTGCTAGACAAGTACCACCGCATCCTGCGGAACATTGAGATTCAGGTGCCGTTCGATCCGCGTCTGGATTTGGGCAGCACCATCGGCATCGATGACCCACGTGTCACGGGCCTGGGCGGCAACTGGTGGGTGCGGGGCTACTCACACCAGCTCGCGGCGGGCCAAGCAACCACGGCGATTAGCTTGTTCGGCGGTGACCAGTCCGGCACCACGGGGTTGATTGTCCCGCGCCCTGACTTCAACTGGATTGCGGATACTGAGCTGATTGGAAACGCGCTGATGACTGTCCTGACACTCGATGGCGGGGCCTCGACCGACGCGGATGGGCAGATCGTTAATTATCACTGGACGGATGACTACGCCGGTGGCGCGATGGACGTAGAAGGCCCTGACCTGGTGAAGCACACGGTCGCCTACGACCCTGGTGTCGATCCAGAAGTCAACATCACACTAGAGGTTACCGACGACAGCGGCCTGATCAATGAAATTACCATCCCGATTCGCATGGGCAGCGACAACGGCGACATTTACGCGCCGGTCGTGTCCTGCGCCGGTGGCAACACATGCATGGCGACCTTCGACGGGGGCTTGTCGTGGGGCGACATCGCCACGCCGAGCGGCAACGCCGTGGTCACCACAGTGACCTACGATCCGGCGGAAGTCGATACGCCAATGACCATCCTGTTCGGCACCGACAACGGCCGCATCTACCGTTCGGTTGATGCCATGGCCACACTCCAACTCGTCTACACAGACCCGCAAGGCGATGCAATGACCGTCATCTCAAAGGATGTAGCGCGTCGGTCAATTATCTGGGCCACTACCACAGATCGTGTGCTCTTGTCCAGGGACTACGGGGCTACGTGGACAATCCACGCTAATTTCAATGACCCGGCGCAGTGGCCGCTCGCACCTCCGTTTGGTACCGGCGCGCGTACCGATCCGCGCCCCATCAATGTACTTTTGATTTCGCACCCGTCGGTCGACCGCATCTGGATCGGTGGCGGGCGGGGACACTCGCCGAGTAGTTGGTTCCACACGCACTGGAATCCGCTGGGCAGCTCCAATGATTGGCGATCAGAAATCCGTGTCAATGACGGGCCGGGTGCAGCGCCCCGGCCTACAACAGAGACCGTGATTGATACGGTTGTCTCGCACGCGCACTCCGGCGACTTGGGCCTCATCTTCACTGACTCCGCAGGCGCGCCCGCTAACCCGTACATCTATTCCGAGAAGTTCTACCCCGCAGGCGAAGCAGATTGGCAGATCGGCGGCGGCGCAATGATTGGTGCAGCACTGGACGGCGTTGGTGTGGCGGGGAACAACAACCAGGTACGGCAGTTCGCCGCGCTGTTGGACACCAAGACCTTCTACGTCTCCAACGACGGCCAAAACTTCTGGCCTATTGTAGACATCCTGCCAGGCACGGGTGGCAACCGCCCACGCGGCCGTCTCGTGAACGTCGGTGCGTGGAAGGATGTCTACCTGGTGCCGATGACAGAGGGCATCGCCAAGTCCATTGACTATGGGCAATCGTGGGAGTTCTTCCGCCCCGTTGCTGCGCCGATCAGCACCACATGGCCGGGCGGTGCTATCGCGTGGGAGTGCTCGATTGAGTACCGCTATCCGCGAAACTTCTCGATTCTGGCTTCGGTTTACGATACGGTAACCGGGACGACCCAGACGCTAGTACGCTCCGGTACCGGCTCGTGGACGAAGCAGAGCGGGGACGCGACAGCTTGGCCGGTAGTGCAGCTCTACAACTTCCCCAGCTTGGGGAACGTAATCTTCCGCACACGCAGCACCGGCAGCACGTACACAGGCGCATGGGAGACGCTTCAGCGCAGCCCCGACCTCGGTATTACGTGGAACAACACGTCGGTGTCGAATTGCTCTGACATCACACGCGCCGCTAATGGTGACATCTTTGCCGTTGCGGGCGGGGCCGATACTGACGCGCACCGCATCTTCCGCTCGACCGACGACGGCCTCAACTGGACAGAAGTCCATAACGACACCACGATTAGCACCACATACACGAAGTACCGCCGCATCGAAGCTGACCCTAACAACCCAAACCGTGTCGTGTGTGTTGGCTGGCGGGAAGGTACCAGCAACACGCAAGTCATCCTGGTGACCTTGGACGCTACGCTTGGTGCTGGCGCAACATATACGCGCCTTGTTGGCCCCGCCGGACTGACTGATGCGGCCGAAAAGACTGATATGACATTGGCGATCTGCCCGACGGGCCGCATCTTGTTCGCCTATGAGGACTGGACAGGCACGCAGTCTTACGTCGATTCCAGCGACAACGACGGCTTGGCCTGGGCAACCAGCGCTACGTTCGACACTTCCGGCAACCCCCCGCCTCATGTCATGTTCCGGGCTGCGTTTGATGTGTACCTAGTGATTCCTACCCCCAATGGCGTTCACCGCACGCGCGACAATGGTGTGTCGTGGGAACTTGTCAACGATCTGCCAGTACCGACGGCACAAGTCGCGCTGACGTGGGATGCGAACTTGGACATCCTGTATGGTGGACAGAACAGCGCACCAGAGGCCGAAACGGTCATGATGATGGTGCCGCCGACGCCTACCAACATCTGGCTCGAAGTTTCCGCTGGCATTATCGCGGCCACAGGCAACGCAAATAACCGGATTTGTGTAGGCGGGCTAGAAGCCCTGAAGAAGGCATAGAGATGGTACGACGAAATCGCTCCGTCCGTTCCGAACTCCAACTGGCGCTGCACTTCTCCGAGATTGAGCGCCTAAAGACGATCATGGCCAAAATCACGGACGGGCGGCAGCTAGTGATTACGCCGAGCGATCCTGGTGCGGGCGGGCCGACTACGCCAGGTGTCGAGCCTGCTGGCCACGTCCTGTACGGTTCGAAGCACACACGCGCCTTCCGTGTCACCGACAACGGCGGGATCGACATCGCGTTCGAGCAGGGGCAGATTTGGGTTGGCGGTACCTTCTTCAGCCTCGGTGCCGGTACGCTGACCTTGACGGACAACGCGACCAACTATGTGTTCGTGGACAATGCCGGTGTGGTCGCCGACAACACTACCGGCTTCCCGTCGGACAGCGCGCCGTTGGCGCAGGTGACCACGGCGGCCGCCGACATTACGGCCGTCGCTGACCGACGTGATTATCTGTCGGCGGGTATCTGGGATGGCCTTATGGACGCCAGTCAGATCATCCTACCCGTGCTAGGCAATCCTACGTTCACCCATGTCGAGGACTTAAACACCGTCTTTCACTCGACAGGGTGGATTACAGGCGGGGTCATCACTGACGCGGGGGGAGCCACCATCGACGTGGCGGCAGGTACCGGGGCTATCCGTGCGGCAGACAGTCCAACGTCACAGCTCCTATTCTTCGACTTCCCCGCCGTCGCCGGTCAGGCCATTACTGCTGACAGTATTCGGTACATTGGGGTCGAATACAACGCGGGCACGCCGCAGGTTGTGATCCGAACTACCAACAACTTCGACAATAACACCGACTTCAGCCTCGCCACGGTAGTCAACGAGGCGGGCACTCTCCATATCCAGAATGCTCCGTGGCGCATCGGAGACCACGCGGGAGCCATGATCGCTCGCGCGCGGGGCACGGGGCCTATCGTTCGTGACAAGGTGGTGGGCGGACTGGCCTTCGGTGAGACGGGCACCCGCAACGTCACGGTCTCGGCCGGTGCCCTGTGGCACGGGCTAACTTCCTTCCCCATCGCGGCCCTTGACACCGATCCTGGCGGTGGGGCCGACACCTTCGACACGTACTCGGCCGGTGGGCTGGAGGCTGCTGGGGTCGCAGCCTGGCCCAACACGCAGTATGACAACGCCGGTGTCCTGGCCACCATGACCAACAACAGGTATGCCAACCTCTGGTGGTACCTAGAGCTGGACGGCGAGCTGGTAATGGTCTATGGTACCGCTCAGTACACAACGGCGGCACAGGCTGAGCAGGAGGCGGCACCCAGTACCCTGCCCAACAGGCTCCTTGTCCACGGCACCATCGCCGCGCGGTTCATCTTCCAGAAGTCAGCGGCTACCGCCGATGAGGTACTGAGCGCCTTCGAGACCCAGTTCTCTACGCTCGGCGTGACGGCCCACTCCAACCTGAGTGGTCTTACTGCCGACGACCATCTGATTTACGCGCTGCTGGCCGGACGGATCACCGGCCAGACGCTCATCGGCGGCACCGGGGCCGACGAAGCCCTGACGTTGCAATCGACCGCGCACGGTACCAAGGGCAGCATCATCCTTGGTACCGCCGCAGAGTTCGAGCTAGACGAGGCGACCGGGCAACTGAAAATCCCCACAACCGGCTCCGGTGCGGGCCTCCTGATTGGTGGCGAGCAGATTTTCCGTGACGCGCTCAACAGCCTCACGATGCCAGGCGGGATGTTGACGCTCGGCGAAGATACCGTCCTACCAGGTGATCTGATTCTATTCGGCAGTCCTACGGGCAGTGCTGAGGGTGGGCAGATGTTCATCCACCTGTCCACCGATGAAAAGGTCGGCAAGTTCGACTCGTGGAACCTAGACGTTCAGGCCGATGACCTGCGGTGGTTCCAGTCCAGTGGGCAGATTGCCATGCTGTTCAAGGGGCATGCCACGACGCCGACTATCGAGATCGTCAACTCCCTGGCGGTGAAGGGCTTCCAGCTCAATCTCGGCGTGGACGAAATTCTATCGGGCACCATGAACATGTACGGCGCGCTCGCGGGTAATGAGGGTGCACAGCTCAACATGTACCTGACCGCCGTTCACAACATTACAGGGGGAGGGGCCTTCGACTCCTGGAACATCGACATCAACGCCGATGACATGCGGTTCTTCCAGTCCAACGGCATTCAGATCATGAGGTTCCGGGGGCACGCCACCGCCCCCAACGCGCTGTTTCCCCTCACTGTGTATTTTGACGGGAACACCTTCTTTAAGGCACAGGCTGCTGAATCGGCTGCACCGGGGGCGAACTATGTGCGGCACTTCATCATCGACGCGGTGGGCCGGATCGGTATGCCCGTGTGGAAGGACGAGGCCAGCGATCTCTACATCCCGACGCGCGAGGCGGCGGCATTGGTGCCGCAGGCAGTCGATGGTAGCGGGGGCTTGGTAGCTGGTACGGCGGTGAGTACGACTTCGGCGTTCGTGGGTCTCATTACGGTAACGGCCCCAATCACTTTGGACACGATCACCTACAACGCGGCGCTGGCAGGAGCCAACGCGGACAACAAGGTGCGGATCGCGCTCTATACCGAGGACGGGCAGACCTTGCTGGTAGACGAGGTTGACTCCGTGGGTACGGCCACGGGCCTGCGTGTCGTCACGCTAGGCACGGATGTGCTGCTGCACCCCGGCAACTACTACGCCTTCATGTGCTACGAGTCCGGCACCGGCACGGGGCCGACTCCGACGCTGATGGGAACGCAAGCCATTTTCGAGACCGGCGGCGCAGGTGAGCCCGATCTCGGCGGTCGCCTAACCGTCGCGGGCGGTGTCGCCCCTGCGACCTTCGACCCGACCGCGATCACCACACCAGGCGCGAACGTAGTCCCGTACTTCCGATTTGACGGAGCGTAGCCCGCTATGATACGCTAACCGAGAGTGCATACAGAGAGGGAGGAACCAAATTATGGCAAAGTCAAAGAATCCAGCAAAAGGCGCGGGTGAGCCGACGCCAATCAACGAGGCCGCTCAAACACCGCCGGTCTTCCAACCCACGGCCGAGCAGCGGGCCGCGGCCCTCGCGGCGCAACAGCGGCGCTTGGCTGAGCACGCCGTCCTTCAGCAGCGATTCGCTGAGGTCGAGGTAGAGAAATGCATCGCGGTGGCGGAGCGCGAGGAGCTAATCCGCGTGAATCAGCAGCTCCAAGGCCAGCTCCAAGCTGCGCTGACAGAGCTGGACGATTTCAAGCACCCCACGAAGCCTGAGCCTGCCGACAAGACCCCTGACGAGGGCAATGGCGACCAAGAAGGGTAGCGCTTGGCGCGGCGGCCGTAATTGGAAGGCGCGCAAGCGTGCCAAGGAACGCAAAGTCATCCTGCCCCAGGACGGGGCAGCGGCCCGCATCGCCTACAACGAGGTCTGGGCCAAACTCCACTCCGACGACCCTGGCGTAGTAGACGCGACGTACCGGCTCCTCCGGTTCCGGCCGGACGGCTATCGCTTCATGCCCCGCTTCAAATCCGGGGTGTGGGATGGCTACATGAGCCTGTACGGGCGGACGGCAGGCACCTTCCCTGGCGGGCTGCTGGATCGCGCCGTGGCGCGTCTCAGAGACCTGGGCGTAACCGTTGAGACCGAGGATCGCTCACAAGCGCCCCACACGGAGCCGGGGCTGGCAGACGGCATCAACCTCAAAAAGCTGCGGCCCTACCAGGTGGAAGCCTGCGACCTTGCCGTAGAGGCCCGGTGCGGTGTGTTCTCGTCCGCTACCGGCACGGGCAAAACGGAGATCATGGCGGAGATGATCCGGCGGCTAGGGTGTCGCTCCCTTATCATTGTCGCCTCGCGCGACCTGGCTTGGCAGACCATTGAGCGGTTCGAGGGCAGCGAGCGCGAGCCGCAGACGCTCAGCTTCCCCAACGCCAATCTCGCCGGTATGCCGCCGCTGTACGGGATCATTGGCGATGACACGTACAAGTCCGGTATGGTCACGGCCGCCCTGTTCCAGACGCTTGTGAGGCGTCTGATGCCCGTCTGTGTGCGTTGCGACGGGATGGGGGAGCTGACAGACAAAACCTGCGCCAAAAAGAGGGGCGCGCGCCGGTGCGGCGGGGAGCTGGACTTCACGGAGTCCGAGGCTGTGCGGGAGTGGCTGGCGACCTTCGACGCCGTGCACCTGGACGAGTGCCACCGCGCCACGGCTAAGACCTGGTGGCCTGTGGTCAACGCCATCCCGGCGTTCTGGCGCTTCGGGTACAGCGCCACACCGTTCAAGTCCGACCCCATCACCGAGCTGAAACTGGTGGGCGCAACCGGCGAAATCTTCTACTCGTTCCCGGCGAAGGACGCCATCGAACAGGGCTACCTGACCAAGCCGTTTGTGGTCACGGTCGATCCGCAGTTTGAGTACATGCACGAGGACGAGGACACTAAGTACATGGACTCGTACCGCGACGGCATCGTCGACCACGTGAAGCGCTGCCGCGTGATCGCCGAGATTGCGAAGGGTACCTCCGAGGGTTGGGGTGTGCCAACGCTGATTACGGTGCAGTGGAACGAGCACGGCCGCAACATCAAGCGCGCGCTGCGCGAGATCGATGTGCGCGCCACATTCATCAATGGGAACGCATCGACCAGCGAGCGCCTTGAAGTCCTGCGGGCGATGGCGGATGGCCGCCTGAACTGCGTCATCTCCACAACCATCTTCGATGAGGGTGTGAACGTGCCCGCCATCGGCGCGCTGATCCTCGCGGGCGGGGGCAAGGCGCAGCACAAGGTCATCCAGCGCATCGGGCGCGGGCTGCGTGTGGTCGAGGGGAAGGACTACCTGGCGGTGTTCGACATCTGGGACTCCCACGGGGACAAGTTCCTGTTGGGCCATAGTCGTCAACGGCTGGCGGCCGTCGAAGATGCGGGCTTCGCACACGAGAAGTTGACGCCATCAGAGGTGCTGGTTAGAATCAGGACAGGCGATGTAAGGGGGACAAATGACTGACGCCACGTTTACGGTTACCCATGCGGTGCCGCTCGCTCAATTGCCGGAACACTGGCATGAGTATTGGCGGCATGTCCTATCGTCCTCGGCGTCGATGGTCTATCCGGCGCTCTCTGACGAGCGCCTGGCGGGGACGGAAGTCAGTCTTGCAGGAATTACCAAGTACCTGGGCATGAGCAAACACGCCTTCGGCAAGGCGCTCCAAGAGCTAGAGGCGCATGACTTATTGTGGCTCGACCGCGACGAGCGCCCGCCGACGATCACAGTGAACGCGGTGCCGGAGCCCGACCCGGACGCGCCGCCAGCGAAGAAGCAGGACGCGCCAGCAACGCCGTGGCGCACGATCTGGGAATTCATCAACCACTGGTGCGAGCTGCACGAGCGGAACGTCGAGGAGCCGTACCCACGGCCGCAACGGGGCAAGGGCCGCGATACGGTGCTGATGGATGAGATGCTTCAAACGTACTCGGTAGAGACGTTGAAGCACGTCGCCTCCTGGTTCTTCAAGCACCGCAAAGCAGACGAGCCATCGACCCTGGCTTACTTCAACTTCCACCTGCCCCGGCTCGTGAGTGCGTGGAAGGACGAGGGCGGGACACCGCTGCCCAAGATGCGAGAGGAGCCAAGTGATGACGAAGGATAGGACGCTGGCCGAGGAGCTGCGGGACGGTCTTAGGAAGCTCTATGAGGAAGCGGGCGGCGGACACAGCGCGATCAAAGGCATCCTAGAGCGGGCGGAGAGGCTGGTGCAGAGCGAGCAGGCCGACGCGACATCAGACGATTGGCGGGTTGTCGGCGGCAACCGTATCGCAATCTTCAAGCCGGACGGCAGGGTGATCCGCATCGCGGAATTCTACACCATGTTCGACATGATGACTCTACCGGCTGACGCCAACGCGGCGCTGGCGGTGCGGGCGGTCAAGCTACTGCGCGACGAGCCGCCGGTCTGGGGGAACCAATAAAGTGCGTACTCCTGCACGCTGGTACGGGGCCAAAGGATGGCTCGTGAAGCACCTATTGCCACTGCCCGAACGCCACTCCTACGTCGAGGTATTCGGCGGGGCGGGGACACTTCTCTTTGCTATCAAGGAACCATCGCCGGTCGAGGTCTACAACGATATTGACGGCGGGCTGGTGAACTTCTTCAGCGTGCTCCAAGATAGGTACCGTGAGGGCGAGTCGGGCCATCTCCTGCACGATCTGCTGATGCTGACGCCACACAGTCGTGAGGAGTATATTTTCTGTCGTCAACACTGGAATGCCCCCGGCATCGATGAGGTCGAGCGAGCGCGCCGCTTCTTCGTGGTCATGCACCAATCGTTCTCCGGCGGGACGACGGCGGGTTGGCGTTTCTCGAAAGACAATCCCAGCGGCGGGATGTCGCCCGCAACGAATCGCTGGCTTGGTGCGATTGACCGCCTGCCGGAAGCTATCAACAGGCTCCGGCGTGTACAGATCGATGGTGAAGGATTCGGGAAGTGCATTAAGCGTTACGATGACCCGCGAACATTGTTCTACCTCGATCCCCCTTACATCCACTCTGAGCGCGTTGACAAGACGAGTTACGCCCACGAGATGGGCGACAACGAACATCGCGCGCTGGTGGCGCAATTGCTTCAGATTAAGGGCATGGCTATCCTGAGCGGGTACGATAACGACATCTACGCACCGCTTGGCGTGGGCGGTTGGCGTAAGCGTATCATCGTCCGGGCTAACATGGCGGCCCGCGTAAAACGAGGCGAGGAACGCGGCACGCAAGAGGAGTGTGTTTGGTTCTCCCCCACTTACCCAAAGACGGCGATTCGAGTCGAGACACCTGATGCCTAGCAAAGTAGTGCTGCACTGGCTAGACGATCTGGACGGTCTCAATATCGAGGGCGACATCTTGGACGGCCTGGCGGTGTTGGAGGACGAGTCCGTCGAGGCCATCGTCACCGACCCGCCCTACGAGCTTGGCTTCATGGGCAAGACGTGGGATAATCAGGGCGTCTCGTTCCGGGCCGAGACCTGGGCGGCGTGCCTGCGCGTCCTCAAGCCTGGCGGCCACATCGTCGTGTTCGGCGGCACACGCACGCACCATCGCATGTGGTGCGCCATCGAGGACGCGGGGTTCGAGGTGCGGGAGATGCTGCTGTGGCTCTATGGCCAGGGGATGCCCAAGTCGCGTAACATCTCCAAGGATGTTGACCGTTTGCGAGGCGGGACGCGAGAAGTTCTTGGCACGCACCAAGGTTCCGGCTATACACGCGCTAACGTAGAACAAGGCGCGCAGAACCGCGAGGCCCAATCCTGGAAGCGTCTAAGTGATACTCCTGTGACAGAAGATGGCGAGAAGTGGAATGGATGGGGCACTGGCTTAAAGCCATCGGTCGAGCCAATCCTGCTGGCACGCAAGCCGCTCTCGGAGAAGAACGTCGCGGCCAATGTGCTAAGGCACGGTACCGGCGCGCTTAACATTGACGCCACGCGGAACGCTTACACCAGCGACGCGGACAAGGCATCGGCAACGCCGCAGGGCCGGGTCACGAGCAAGACAGTAGGTATCGGCGCAGAGCCGGATGCCGCACGCAACCTAGCGCGCACCGAGATCGCGCGCCCGGAACAGAAGGGTCGCTGGCCCGCCAACGTAATCATCCAGTGCACCTGCGATGACCCGCAGCCGGTACCGGAGACGGCGCACGAGCGCCAGGGCGAGCCGTCGCAAGAACAACGCTATGATGACGAGGGCGCTACTGATCTCGCCAGCAAGCCCGGTGTGCGCCGCGAGGGCGGGGGATACGCGCACCAGCCGGAATGTCCGGCCGGATTGTTGGACGCACAGACCGGCGTCCTCAAGAGTGGTATGATGAAGGCTGGGCAGAAACGGCAGCGCTCAAAGGGCGCAGGGGGATACCACGACAACATGCCGGACGAAGCCACGGCCGCTGGCACCTATGGCG
>SDBT01001030.1_pt1 | contig 47357 bp, 40 predicted proteins | sample 2277101 | NCBI WGS metagenome assembly SDBT01 (sample SAMN10404973, study PRJNA504765) | marine sediment metagenome | isolation source: marine sediment core GS10_PC15, 103 cmbsf | place: Arctic Ocean: Southern Knipovich Ridge | collected 2010 | reverse complement strand
GCTGTCGAGATGGCACTGCGCCTGCGCCCCGACCTGGTACTGATGGACATCACCATGCCGCAGATGACTGGCTTGGAAGCTTTGCGCTTGATCAAGGCTGAGTTGCAGGAAACACAGGTAGTGATGTTAACTGTCTCCGACGACAACGCCGACTTGTTTGAAGCTGTCAAGGCTGGGGCGCAGGGCTACTTGCTCAAGAACCTGAATGCCAGCGAGTTTCTGGAGATGCTTGCGGGGCTAGAGCACGGCGAGGCTGCTCTCACCCGCAAGACCGCCGCCCACCTGATCGAGGGCTTTGCCGACCTGTCCCGCCCGCGCTCCGAACCGTTAGACAGCCTGACCCAGCGGGAAACGGAAACCCTCCGCTTGGTGGCCGAAGGCCTCTCGAACAAGGCCATTGCCCAGGCGCTGTTCGTCAGTGAGAACACCGTCAAGTATCACATGAAGAACATCCTGCAAAAACTGGGCGTTCAGAACCGGACCGAAGCCGCCACCTATGCCCTCCGCGCCGGACTGCTCAAGTCAGGCCCTCCCCGCTAGCTTTTCCACCTCTCAACGCCACCTACCCATCTGGGTAGATTTGACCTGCTCCTCCGAGTTGGCCCCATCGCTGCCCTGCCTACCCTTATTAGTGCTCGGATTCATGCCGATGGGTCTTGCCGGACGCGATCATTCTGTGTTATACTTGCTAAGGGAAGATTCTGAAAGGTGTCAAGCCGTGTGGAGGTGTGTCCGGTGCGGAGGCGTGTCGTCATCCTATCAGGCCATTCGCTCTTTGCCGAGGGCGTCGCTAGCCAGCTCCGGCAGCACGTGCAGGAGTTGGAGCTTGCGGTCGTGGATGTCCGGCAGCCGGATGCCATGGCCCAAATCATCGCTGCCCGGCCCTCCACCGTGATCCTGGACGCCACCGACCCTGAGATCGCCCGACTTGGCCTTCTGAGCAGATTGCCACTTGTGCTTCCGGAGCTCAAGGTCATCTGCCTGGACTCACAACAGGAACAAATCCAGGTGGTGACAAGCGAGCAGCTTCCAGCGGATCAGGTGCGCGACCTGCTTGATGTGATTTAGTGTTTCCCGTAGTCAAGGGAATGGAAAGAAGATGATAGTCAAGGAGAATTATTCGGAAGACGTTTGAACAAAGAATCGGAGGAGGATATATGAAAGACGTCAAAAAGCTCGTGGTTCTATGTGTTGTTTTGGCAGCCGTGGTGTTCATTGCCGGCGGCTGCACGACTCCTACACCTGAGACCATCGAAAAAGAAGTGACCAGGGAAGTGCCGGTCGAAGTCACCCGGATGGTGGAGAAGGAAGTCACCGTGGAGGTGGAGAAAGAAGTGCCGGTCGAAGTCATCCGAGAGGTAGAGGTGGAGGTCGAAGTCACCCGAGAGGTAGAGGTGCCGGTGGAGGTGGAGGGAGAGCCGGCCGTGGAGGCCCCCTTTGAGGCGCTCTGGGCATCCTCTGGACACGCCGATGCGGAGGCCGAGGCCTTCAGACACTGGGACGAGGACGATCCTGTAGAGGTCTCTGCTAGCTGTGCTAAGTGCCATAGCTCCTATGGGTATCTGGATTTCCTGGGCGCAGATGGCACCGAAGCCGGTGTAGTGGATAATGCTGCGGCTGTGGATTCGGTGATTGACTGCAACACGTGCCACAACGCGGCGACCGCCAGCTTGACCAGCGTGGTCATGCCCTCGGGCGTCGAACTCACTGGTCTCGGCGACGAGGCCCGCTGTATGCAGTGCCACCAGGGACGAGCCTCCACCGTCAGCGTTAACGAGTACATCGCTGAGGCGGGCGTCGCTGACGATGACACCGTCAGTGAGGATCTTGGTTTCCAGAACGTTCACTACTTTGCGGCCGGCGCCACGCTCTACGGCGGGGAGGCCATGGGCGGATACCAATACGAGGGTAAGACCTACGACGCCAAGTTCGCCCACGTCGAGGGAGTAGACACCTGCATAGACTGCCACGATTCTCACACTTTGGAAGTCAAGGTGGAGCTGTGCAGCGCGTGTCACGCGGGTGTGTCCAGTGAAGAAGACCTGGAGGGCATCCGCTTGCTGGGCTCTGGAGTGGATTTCGATGGTGATGGTGACGTCAGCGAAGGTATCGCCCATGAGATCGAGGACCTACAGGAGGTTCTCAATCAGGCCATCCAGGCTTATGCTAGCGACGCCGGAGCCCCCATCGTGTACGACTCTCACGCCTACCCCTACTTCTTCATAGACACCAACGCCAACGGCGAAGCGGATGAGGACGAGGCCAATTACGGCAACCAGTACAACGCCTGGACGGCTCGTCTGGTCAAGGCGACCTACAACTACCAGTACTCCATGAAAGATCCCGGTGCGTTCGCTCACGGCGGCAAGTACGTCATCCAACTCCTCTACGACTCCATTGAGGACTTGGAAGCCAGCCTTGTGGCGGGTCTGCACCGCGACGATCCAGGGCACTTTGCCGGGTCTACGGAGGCTTGGCGGCACTGGGATGAAGACGGTGAGGTTAGTGCTTCATGCGCCAGGTGCCACAGTGCCACTGGCTTGCCGTTCTACCTGGAAGCGGGAGTCAATGTAGCCGAGCCCCTGGCAAATGGGATGCTGTGCGCCACCTGCCATGATGATCCCAGAGCGTACACTCGTTACGCTGTAGATGAGGTGGAGTTCCCCAGCGGCACCGAGGTTAGCTTTGGCGAGGGGGCGGATGCCAACCTGTGCATAAGCTGTCACCAGGGGCGCGAGTCCACCGTCAGCGTCAACTCCAGGATCGGCGACAACGAAGACGACGCTGTGGTAGAGGGGTTAAGCTTTGCCAACATCCACTACTTTGCGGCCGGCGCCACGATGTTCGGCGGGGAGGCCATGGGCGGGTATCAGTACGAGGGTAAGACCTACGACGCCAAGTTCGCCCACGTCGAGGGGATAGATGCTTGCGTTGACTGCCACGATGTTCACACCCTGGAAATCAAGGTGGAGACTTGCACGGGCTGTCACGAAGGCGTCGCCAGCGCAGATGACTTCAAAGATGTTCGCATGAATGGCACAAAGAAGGATTACGATGGCGATGGTGATACGGATGAAGGTGTCTACTACGAGATCGAGAGCCTGGAGGAGCTTCTCTACGGGGCCATCCAGGCCTACGCCGCAGACGTGGCTGGAACTCCCATCGTGTACGACTCGCACCGCTACCCCTACTGGTTCACCGACGCCGAGGAAAGGTACGGCACCTGGACGCCTAGCCTGCTCAGGGCGGCCTACAACTACCAGTACTCCATGAAAGATCCCGGTGCGTTCGCTCACGGCGGCAAATATCTCATCCAGCTTCTCTACGACTCCATTGAGGCCCTGGACGCCAGTCTTGCCGAGGGTCTCACTCGCATAGACACGGGTCACTTTGCTGGATCAACGGAGGCATGGCGGCACTGGGATGAAGACGGCGAGGTTAGTGCTTCATGCGCCAAGTGCCACAGCGCCACGGGCTTGCCCACCTACCTGGCAACAGGAGAAAGTGTGGCCGAGCCTCTGGCCAATGGGATGCTGTGCACCACCTGTCACGATGATCCCGTCGCGTACACCCGTTACGCCGTGGAGACGGTTACGTTCCCCAGTGGAGCGGAGCTTTCCCTCGATCCTGAGAACAACCTGTGCCTAAACTGCCACCAGGGTCGTGAGTCCTCAGTCAGCGTCGGTGAGATGGTAGAAGGACTGGATCCCGACACCGTGTCTGAGGATGTGGGATTCCGCAACATCCACTACTTCGCCGCTGGGGCAACGCTCTTCGGCGGGGATGCCATGGGGGCGTATCAGTACGAGGGCAAAGAGTACGTCGGAAGGTTTGCTCACGTACCGGGCTTCGACAACTGCATTTCCTGTCACGGCGAGCACGGTCTGACCCTCAGGGTAGATACGTGCGCCACGTGCCACGCCACGACAGAGGTCGAGACCATCCGCATGGCCAGTGGAGACTACGACGGGGACGGTGCAGATGAAGGCGTCGCCGGGGAAGTTGAGCATCTCGCTGAGGCCCTCTACGAGGCTATGCAGGTCTATGCTGCAGACGTAGCCGGAACCGCCATCGTCTACGACTCGCACGCTTACCCCTACTTCTTTACAGATACCAACGCCAATGGCGAGTCTGATCCGGGCGAGGCCAACTATGGCAACCAATACGCCACCTGGACGCCGCGTCTGGCCCAGGCCGCCTTCAACTACCAGTACTTCCAGAAGGATCCTGGCGCTTTTACTCACAACGGTAAGTACATCGTCCAGGTGCTGTACGACAGCATGGAAGACGTGGGTGGCGATACAAGTGGCATGGTTCGGCCTTAGAACGGAGACTGAGCGCTCTATGGGGAGCGCTACAGCCTAACTTCATAAAGTAACCACAGGGGAGCAGGTCGGCTATCGGCCTGCTCCCCGTCTTTTTGGTGAACGACAGGGATTCCTCAGATTGCGCTATGCTTCCAGTTCTGTTGATTTGACAACAGCTTTTGAAGCGAGTATAATACGTTTGTTATCCAGTATTGCACAAAGGAGTGTGTATGGTTAGGTTAAAAGAAATCTTCAGTTCCAAGAACCCTGCTACCCAGCGGACGTCGCTTACCAAAGCTGCGTTTGTCCTGGGATTCGTTTTGTTGGGCGTCATTGCCATCCAGGTGTGGGGATACTTCAAGGTCGTTCCAGTCGCTGCCCAGCCGGCCCAATTCTCGCCACTGGTCCAAGGCGTTGACAACGAGACCTGCCTGGCTTGTCACAACACGCCTGGCCTGCGGATCACCCTGCCCTCCGGCGAGCTCCTGTACCTGACGGTGGATCGAGAGGTCTACGCCTCCTCGGTGCACGGTGAGCTTGACTATGCCTGTGTCCAGTGCCATACGGACATCTCCAGCTTTCCCCACCGACCGCTGATGGCGACCAGCCGACGCCAGTTCACCTTGCAACTGTATAGATCCTGCGCCGAGTGTCACCAAAATGAGTACGAGGCCGAGTTGGACAGCGTCCACCAAGTGGCGCTGGCAGCCGGAGAGACTGAAGCCGCGGTGTGCACCGATTGCCACGGCGCTCACGATATTAGCCCGCCTGATCAGCCGCGCAGTCGCATTCCTCAGACGTGCGAGCGTTGCCACTCGCAGATATTTGACCTCTACCGGGAGAGCGTCCACGGCGCAGCGTTGATTGGCGAAGGCAATCCCGACGTCCCCTCCTGCATAGACTGTCACGAGGTGCACAATATCGAAGGACCTTCCACAGGCCCGTTCCACTTGTTCTCGCCTGATATCTGCGCTCGCTGCCACGTTGATCCTGAGATGATGGCCCGCTACGATATCAGCACCGATGTCTTCGACACTTACGTCGCCGACTTCCATGGCACGACGGTCGAGCTTTTCCAAGCCGTTGCTCCGGGCCAGGAGACTAACAAGCCGGTGTGCGTTGACTGTCATGGCGTACATGACATGCAGCCAACCGACGACCCGGAGAGCACGGTCATCAAAGAGAACCTGCTGCCTACCTGCCAGAAGTGCCACCCCGATGCAACCACGAATTTCCCCAACTCTTGGCTCAACCACTACCGACCTAGCCTTGAACACTCGCCGCTGGTATACTTCATGAACCTATTTTACAGGGTTCTGATTCCCACCATGATCGGCGGGATGCTGCTGTTCGCCGGCGCAGATACTTCCCGGCGGCTTCTCAACCGTCGAAAGGAGCGCCACCATGAGTGAGGCCCGCAAGTACCTGCGCTTCCCATTCTCTTACCGCATCGAGCACTGGGTGCTCACGTTCAGCTTCGGGGTTCTGGGCATCACCGGGCTGGTGCAGAAATACCCCAGCATCGGCCTCTCGGAATGGAGTGTGGGCATCATGGGCGGGGTGGAGAACGTCCGCATCCTCCACCGTGTTGCTGCTGTGATCATGATGCTGGAGGTAATCTATCACATCGGCGTCGTGGGCTATCGGGTGTTCGTACGCCGCACTGGATTGAGCATGCTTCCCGGAATACCAGACCTGCGTGCTGCCATCCAGACGCTGCTACACAATCTGGGTCTGCGTAAGGACCGGCCAGGGCAGGGTCGCTACACCTTCGAGGAGAAGCTCGAATATTGGGCCTTGATCTGGGGCACGTTAGTGATGGGCATCACTGGCTTCATATTGTGGAATCCGATCGCCGCCACCAGATTCCTGCCGGGCGAGTTCGTACCCGTAGCCAAGTTTGCTCACAGCGGTGAGGCGCTGCTAGCAGTGATGGCGATCATCGTCTGGCATTTCTACCATGTGCACCTCAGACATTTCAACAAAAGCATCTTCTCCGGCTATCTCACCGAAGAGGAAATGCTTGATGAACACCCCCTGGAGCTGGCCGAGATCAAAGCCGGAATGCTAGAAACTCCCGGCGCCACGAAAGCCTTTGCCCGGAGACGATCGGGATTCCTGTTTGTCTACGGAGTGTTGACGGTGGTGATGCTGTTCGGTATCTACCTCTTTGTTACTATTGAACAGACCGCCATCACGACTGTACCTCCTCCCGAGCAGGTCGCCGTGTTCGCGCCGCTGACGCCCACCCCTATGCCTACACCACTGCCCACTAGCGCGTCCTCGACCGCCATACTTCCGGCCGGAGCTTCGGATATCCCCCACCCAGTCGTTGAGCGCGAGGATTGCCGCTCCTGCCACGAGATCGAGGGGCCGCAGCCCTTGCCGGCCGACCACGGGGGGCGCACCAATGACTTCTGCCAGGCCTGCCACGTTCCGGCGTCCGTGCCAGCCATCCTGCACCCGGCAGAGGGGCGGGGGACCTGCCTGAGCTGCCACGACGAGGGGCAGGTTGCCCAGTTCTCGCTCTCTACCCACCGGGGCCGAGACGAAGCGAGTTGTCGCACCTGCCACGACCCGGCCGGTGTGACACCGTTGTCTATCTCGCATTCGATGGAGGTGCAGGCCGACTGTCTGGCGTGCCATGCGTCCCAGGCATTCGAGCCCTATCCAGAGAGCCACGCGGGCTGGGGAAACGAGCTTTGCCTGCTTTGCCATGAAGCAGGGGCGCCGCCAACCGAGGGTGAACACCTCTTCCCGCAGGACCACAACGGAACGGCCAAGAACTGCGTCCTCTGTCACGCTAGTGGTGACTTCACGGCCTATAACTGTGAAACCTGTCATGCCCCGACCGGGATGGAGTATGTGCACGAAGCGCGGGGGATCAGCGAGATTGAGGACAAATGTGTGCTTTGCCACCCACAGGGTCAGAAGCCGTAGTTCCTTTTGACAAAAGGACACAAAACCAGAAAGGCAGGTCGATTGCTAGATCGACCTGCCTTTGATTTTCGCTGCCCTGGCGCGTTACGCCGCCTGGCCTGCTCCCCTCTTTCTTGCTGAGGATGCGGGTTGTGCCAAGCGCCTTGCCAGATCTGGCAGGGCTACGGCCTAGAGATATTCCTCAATGCGGTGCCGGGCGGCGTAGGCAGCGGACTGGGCGCGGGAGGTGTGGCCCAGCTTGGCCAGGATGTCGCTCACGTAGTTGCGCACGGTCTTCTCGCTAAGATGCAATGCCTTCCCGATTTCGCGGTTGGTCTTGCCTTCGGTCACCAAAGCCAGCACCTCGAGTTCGCGCTCACTGAGGCCGGCGAAAGCCTCGGCCCGCTCGCGCTCTCTCATCTCGCGCAGCTTGGTGAACACCTGCTTGGTTAGACGGGGGTCCAACAGGCGTTCACCACGGCCCACTCGGCGTAGCGCCTGCACCAAATCGTCGCTGCCCACCTGTTTGAGAACGTATCCCTCCGCGCCAGCGACGATGGCGTCGAGCAGCACTTCGTCGTCGGCGTAGGAGGTCAGGATGACGATTTTGGTCTTCGGCCAGCGGCGCTTGATCTCAGCGCACGCCTCCACGCCGCTGCGCCCCGGTAGACGGATGTCGAGCACCACCACGTCGGGGGCCAGGTTCTCCACGGCGCGGATAGCCTCGTTGGCCGTCCCGGCCTCACCGACTACCACCAGGTCGGAGTGTCGCTCTAGCAGCGACCGCAACCCCAGCCGTACCACCTCGTGATCGTCCACCAGCACGATTCGTAGCTTATCCACTGCTTCCCTCCTGCACAGACGGTCCCGGCGGGCAGGGCACGGTTGTGATCACCGTCAATCCACCCTCAGGTGGACACACAAACTCGCAACCGCCGCCCACCAGCTGTGCCCGCTCCCGCATGTTGGTCATCCCCTGGCCACTGCGGCCGTTCATCCTCGGCGGATGATCCTTCAGCCCCACCCCATCGTCGGCCACCACCAGTTGCAAGCGATCGCCCTTATAGCGCAGGCTCAATATCACGTTCTCGGCTTGAGCATGTTGAACCACGTTGCTCAGCGCCTCGCGGGCAATCTGGGTGAGTTGGGCCGCAACGTCGGCTGGCGGAGTGCAGCACCGCCGCCCCTCCACCCGGAATTCCGCCTCCAGCAGAGTATCCACTCGAATGTCGTGAACCAGGAATTGCAGCTCGTTCTCCAGTCCCAAGCTGCGCTCGGCGGTGCGCAACTCAAAGATGTAATCCCGGATGTCTCCAATGATGCGGTCCAGGTTCGCCATGGTGCTTTGTATCCGCTTCCGCGCGCGGGGTGGGTCCTCCTGTACCAGGTGAAAGGCATCCTCCATAACCAGCCCCGTAGCATAGATGGATTGGATGATCCCGTCGTGCAATTCTCGTCCAATGCGCTCCCGGTCGGCCATGACGAGCTGTTCGTGTTCCATTGCCGCGATCAGGCGAGCCATTTCGGCTTGGAAGATTTCCAGCGAACGGATGATGCAGAAGGCCATCACTAGGCCGCACAGCGAGCGGAACACCGGCGTGGGGATATGGAGCACCCTAATCACCAGGTCGTAGTTGAGAACGCTGGCTGGGAAGAACGGCGCGGCGGGCACGATCAGTCCGCCAACGACGGCGTACCCCGCGAAGGCGACGGCCGCTCCCCGCAGGTACTGGGTGATGTACGGCACGCCCATAGCCTTTACCTGGCGATCCTGCCGCAACAGTCCCACGAAGGCCAGGAACGAGCCAGGGAAAGCCATCCCATAGCGCGCCAGCGCGCTGCCACTGTTCCAAAGCGCGTCCAGCGGCACATGGCCCAACACCCCACCCAGGAGTAGTGCCCCACCCCACACCAGGAACACCATCACTGGTAGCATCTCCAGCCACGGGCGGGAAGGTCTGCGGGAAAGGGCAACCCGGAGTCCGAACTGAAGCAGGCAGAAGAAGGAGAAGGCTAGTAGAACGAGGTGGGCAACCCGGCTCAACGTTACTAACCACGAGGGGAAGTAGAGTACCTGTAAGGGGATGAAGATATATCCCCATTCGGTCAGGCTATGCGCGATCCCGAAACCGGCCAGCCAGGGCAGGCTGTGGGCCAGTTCGAGTTGACTACGCCGCCCCCGCAGTTGTAGTGCGATGGCCAGGCCCATGATAAAGAACACCTGCCCGTAGACAAAGTATAGGATCACCCAGTTGACGTCAAGCGGTTCGAACATGTTCCACCAGCCTCTTACACTCCATTATACCACAATATCTACCAAATCCAAAGGGGTCATCTGTCCCTAAAAAAAGGGACATTTGTCAGGTGTATGCTGCCTGTTTTCGGTGTATAATAGAAAGAGTGAGTTGCGTTCTCAAGCTATTTCAGGCCAACGGTGACGTTCGTACCCCAAGCGGCATGTTGGCCGCAACCACTGTGCAAAAAAGAGGAAGTGGGTGGTGCCATTTGGCATGACAGCTTGTTGGAATCGTGCGCTATATTAGACAAAAAAGGAGGAGGATACTCAATGCAAAGAAAAAACTTAACGTTTCTACTTGTGGTGGCTGCTGTGTTGACTGTGGCCATGCTGTTGGCTGCCTGCTCGGGCACTGAAGGTCCTGCTGGATCCAAAGGCCCCGCTGGTCCTACCGGCCCTGCCGGCCCTCAGGGAGCCGTTGGTCCTGCTGGCGCCGATGGCGCTGCTGGTGCCGCCGGTCCTGCTGGCGCTGCTGGCGCCGATGGTGCTGATGGCGCCGCTGGTCCTGCTGGTGCCGCTGGCGCTGCTGGCGCTGCCGGTGAAGGCGGCGTTGCCCAGGTCACCTGTGTAGAATGCCACGACGATACCTCATTGATCACCGGGAAGAAGGCTGCGTGGAGCGAGTCCACGCATGGAACTGGTGAGGCCTACGGGCGAGGAAGCAGCGCTAGCTGCGCCGGCTGTCACTCTGGCGGCGGCTTCAGCGAGCGTATTGCTGCGGGGCTCGCCCCGAACGAGGTCGAGGCAGGAGATCCGAACCCCACCCGCCAGGACTGCCGCGCCTGCCACCAGATCCACACCACATACACCGCTGCTGACTTCGCCTTGGAAACCACCGATCCGGTGACTCTCTTCGCTTTCGAAGGCGTAACCTTCGATGGCGGTCAGGGCAACCTATGCGCCAACTGCCACCAACCCCGCCGGATGATTGCCGATGCAGTTGACGGCATGATCGAGGTCACCAGCACCCACTGGGGACCCCACCACGGTGGTGAATCCACGATGCTGCTCGGTGTTGCTGGAGCCGGTGACGTCGAAGGCAGCCCCAGCATGCACGCCTTGATAGTGGCGGACACCTGCGTGACCTGCCACATGGGCGAAGGCGACAACCACACCTTTGAACCCAGTGTTACCGCTTGCCAGGGTTGCCATGCCGATGCCGAAAACTTCGATATCAACGGCGTGCAGACCGAAGTCCAGGCGATGCTGGATGAACTTGAAGAGGGTCTGTTAGCAAAGGGTTGGCTTGATGAGGAAGGCCATCCGACCGTTGATTTCATCCCCGAAGATGAAGCTGCCGCCCTCTGGAATTGGATCTACATCGCCCATGAAGACGGGAGCTTGGGTGTCCACAACGCGGCTTACACCAAGGCTTTGATCGAAGCTGGTCTGGCAGCACTAGGTTTAGGCGAGTAATCTCGCATAGTGATACAATTATCGAGCAGGCGATAATGGCGGAGATCTCGGCTCAGACAGATGCGGGCAACACTGTCACGCTGGTGGGAATGGGCGAAGATGATGCGGACGTGGACATCACTGATGGCAGCACCGTCAGCGCCATCGAATTCGTCGAGTCGCATGGCCGGAGCGCCGTGAACATCACAGTCGGCGACATGACCTATGAAGGTGCGAGGCTCGGAAGGGGAGATGTTATCGTAAAGGACTCCGGTGGAAGCGAACTTGGCACGTTCGTCGAGGCATCCCCGGCCGGTCAGCTCATAGCCAGGGCTGGCTGGAACTACTTCCTGATCGAGAGGGATGGTGTCCACAAACCCGTCCTTTGCCCTGGATGTGACAAGTGCATCAATTGATGCGCTAGACTAAAAGAGGCCAATGGTGTTGCCTCTGACAAAAGCATGAAGAATATAGAAACTCGAAAGGCAGGCCGATCTGACAATCGGCCTGCCTTTGATTTCCGCAGCCCTGGCGTGCTGCGACGTCAGGAGCCGGTCAAAGCCGTAGCGTTTGGCCACGTCTTAGAGTTCGGGAGCCAGTTGGCGTAGCGTTTGCTCGAAGCGGCGGCTGACCATGTCCAGTTGCATCAGCAGGAAACGGGTGAACGCTGGCCTGAAATTGACAGCAGAGTGCTTTTGTGCTATATTCTATTCAGGTAGAAAAACGAGGAGGAGCATCAATGACCGCACTTAGAGCACGAAGCAAATTCATAATAGGCGGAGCCATCATAGTGTTGGCGGTGGGCTATCTCATCGTCAGCAGCATCGGGGGCTCGACAGCCTATTACCTGACCGTTGAGGAAGTGAGGGCTGAGGGACCATCAGAGCAGACTGTGAGGGTTGCCGGGAATGTAATAGGGGATACCATTGAGTGGAACGCCAAAGAACTGATGCTCAGGTTCAGCATCGCCGACGCCAGCGGAAGCCTGGCTGTGGTCTACAACGGCCCTCGCCCCGATATGCTCCAGGATGAAGCGGAGGCCATAGTCGAGGGCAAGTACATCGAAGGGGGATCCTTCGAAGCCAACAACCTGCTTCTCAAGTGCCCATCCAAATACGAAGGTGCAGCAGCTGCCGCCGCAGAAGCCCCGGCTGAGTGACCTTCAGGAGGTAAGTTTTCATGGCCACTGTTGGCTATGTTACTCTGGTACTAGCCCTGGCAACTTCTATCTATACCGCAGTAGCCTATATTCTGGGAACCCGCCGCGAGTCCCCGAAACTGACAGGAAGCGCCCAAAAAGGGGTTACGGCCACAGCCGTGTTGGTCACTTTGGCCTCGGCCATCCTGCTCTATCTGCTGCTAACCCGCGACTTTCAGGTTGAGTATGTGTACCGCTACGTCAGCACCTACTTGCCGACCATCTATGCCGTCTCTGCTTTCTGGGCCGGGCAAGAAGGATCCCTCCTCTTGTGGCTGTGGCTCCTGACCATTTTCTCTGTCCTCGTAGCTCGCCGTGAAGAGAGCTGGAGTCAAGAGCTCAAGCCCTACGCCCTGGCGACCATAGCTATTTGCCAAGCCTTCTTTGCCCTTCTTCTAGTCGTTGTTTCCAAGCCCTTCGCCACCTCCATTGTCATACCCCCTGAAGGCGTCGGCATGAACCCCTTGCTGGAGAACTTCTGGATGATCATCCATCCGCCCGTGGTGTTTATCGCCTATGCTGCCTACACCGTCCCTTTTGCCTTCGCTATCGCCGCCCTGGTAACGGGAAGGTTGGGTGAGAAGTGGATAAGGGGCATCCGGCGCTGGAACCTCTTCTCCTGGCTCTTCCTGGGTCTGGGCATCATCCTGGGTGCCTGGTGGGCCTATCTGGAGCTGGGCTGGGGCGGGTATTGGGGTTGGGACCCGGTGGAGAATGCCTCCCTCATCCCCTGGCTGGTGGGCACGGCCTTCCTGCACTCGGCGACGATGCAGGAGCGGCGGGGGATCTTCAAGGTGTGGAACATAGCCCTGGCTGTCATGACCTTCGTTCTTTGCATCTTCGCCACCTTCGTCACCAGGAGCGGCATCATCCAGTCGGTCCATGCCTTCGCTGAGTCAGTCATAGGTTACTACTTCCTGGCCTTCCTAGCGGCCGTCCTGATCATATCCTTCGGCCTGGCCTACTACCGGCGTCGCGAGCTGGCCAGTGAGAGGGGGATGAAGTCGCTGCTTTCCCGCGAGGCAGGCTTCCTTCTTAACAACCTCCTCTTTGTCGGGCTGGCCTTGGCAATACTTATCGGCACTGTATTCCCCACCATCAGCGAGATCGTGCTGGGCACGCAGGTGGCTCTGGGCCCCTCCTTCTTCGAGCGCGTCTCCGCCCCTCTATCCTTGGCCCTTGTCGTCCTCATCGGTATCTGCCCTCTGCTGGGTTGGCGGCAGACCTCATCCGGGCGGCTCCTGCGCAGGTTGCTCCCCCCTGGCATCGTGGCTGTGGTCCTCACTGTGGGGATTTTCTTTCTGGAGGTCAGAGAGGTTTTCGCTCTTTTGTCCTTCGCCGTCTGTGCCTTCGTGGCCAGCAGCATCCTCTGGGAGTTTCTGCGGGGCACAATGGCCCGCCACCGCGCGACGGGAGAGGACTATCTGTTGGCCTTCAGGCGGCTGATAACCAAGAACCGCAGGCGCTACGGCGGCTACCTCGTCCACCTGAGCATCGTCATCATCACCATGGGGGTTATCGGCTCCTCCCTCTACCAGACCGAGTATCAGGTGGCCCTGGCTGAGGGCGAGACGGTAACTGTCAAAGACTACACTCTGAAGCACGAGGGGCTGGTGACCGAGAGTGCTCCAGACAAGCATCGGTTCACGACCGTTATGAGCGTTTACCGCGCCGGCAGGAAGATCGCCACCCTGATGCCGGAGAAGAACCTCTACTGGAAGAACGAGCAGTGGTTGACGGAGGTAGCCATACGCACCAGCCTCAAGGAAGATCTGTATGTGATCCTGGCGGGCTTTTCTGTTGATGATGGTTCGGCTACCTTCCAAATCCTGATCAATCCCTTGGTGGTTTGGCTCTGGATTGGCGGGGGACTTCTGTTGGTGGGTGCCACCGTGGCCTTATGGCCTGAGGATAAGAGAAGCTCAGAGCCCAGAGCTCAAAGTGATTCGCAGGGTGCAGAAGGCGAGAAGACGGAGGTAAGAAGCAGGAGGGCGAGGAAGCGATGATTGAAGTTCGCGACCTGGTCAAGTCTTTCGGTGGCAAAATGGCCCTGGATGGCCTTGACCTGGACGTGGCCGAGGGGGAGTTCCTGACCCTGGTGGGCCCCAACGGAGCGGGCAAGACCACCCTAATCCGCATCCTGGCCACTCTGACCAGGCCCACCAGGGGCAGCGTGCGCGTAGCCGGCTGCGATCTTCCCAGGCAAGGCAACGAGGTGCGCCGGCGCATCGGCCTGGCCTCCCACCAGACCCTCCTCTACGGCGATCTTTCGGCCGAGGAGAACCTGCGCTTCTATGGCCGCATGTACGATGTGCCCGATTTGGAAGAGGGCATCACGGCGCTCCTCCAACGCGTGGGCCTGGATCATCGCCGCCACGATTTGGTGCGCACCTTCTCCCGGGGCATGCAGCAACGCCTATCCCTGGCCCGGGCCCTCCTGCACGACCCCGCCATTCTGCTGTTGGATGAGCCCTACACCGGCCTGGATCAGCAAGCCGCTGAGATGCTGAGAGAGGTACTGGTGACCCTGGGCGGGAGATCGCACACCGTGCTGATGACCACCCACGATCTGGAGCGCGGGCTGGAGCTCTGTGATCGGGCGGCCATCTTGGTCAACGGTCGGATCGTCTACCAGGCAGACAAGAGCGATCTGGACGTAGCCAGCTTCCGAGAGACGTACCGTCGCTGTATTGACGTTTCACGTTTCACGTTTCACGCTGAGGTGGGACGATGAGATTCCTGCGGAAGGTGCTGGTCATCGTCCAGAAAGACGTAGCGGTCGAGCTGCGCACCAAAGAGATGCTCAGCTCAATGTTTGTCTTCTCCCTGCTGGTGATCGTGATCTTTAACTTCGCCTTCGAACTGCGGGTCGAGGATGTGCGGAAGGTGGCTCCTGGTGTCCTCTGGGTGACCTTCATCTTCGCTGGGATGTTGGGACTGGGCCGCTCTTTCGTCCTGGAGAAGGACAAGGGATGCCTGGAGGGCCTGCTGCTGTGCCCGGTGGATCGCAGCGCCATCTACTTCGGCAAGATGCTGGGGAACGTTATCTTCATGACCACGGTGGAGGCCATGATTCTCCCCATCTTCTCTGTCCTGTTCAACGTCTCCCTCTTCCAACCTATCTTGCTCCTGATCGTTGTTTTGGGCACCCTGGGCTTCGCCGGGGTAGGCACACTCTTTTCAGCCATGGCCGTCCACACCCGGTCGCGGGAGGTGATGTTGCCCGTCCTGCTCTTTCCCATCGTGCTGCCAGCCATGATCGCCGCCGTCAAAGCCACCGGCGGCATCCTCGACGGCCAACCGGTCTCAGAGATAGCCCATTGGCTGAGGCTGCTGGTGGTCTTCGACGTGGTGTTCTTAGCCATATCCTTCATGACCTTCGATTACGTGGTGGAGGAGTGATAGAGATTAGGATGTCGAAGTGAAGAACTACCCCATTTGCCTGGTTAACTTGCAGGATAAACGCTGCCTGGTGGTGGGGGGAGGGGTAGTGGCCGAGCGTAAGGTGTGCTCTCTGTTGCAGGTGGAGGCTAGAGTAACAGTGGTCAGCCCTATTCTGACAGTTGGCCTACGGCAGTTGGTGGAGGAAGGCCATGTGGAATGGGAGCCGCGAGAGTATCAGCAGGGAGATCTGGCTGGGGCATTTCTGGTCATAGGAGCTACGGACGATGTCGACACTAATGAGCAGGTCTGGCGGGAAGCAGTTGAGCGGGGCCTACTAGTCAACATCGTGGATGATTTGGCTCGCTGCAATTTCATCGTCCCCTCGCTGGTACGGCAGGGCGATCTCTGCCTGGCTGTCTCCACGGGTGGGAAAAGCCCAGCCTTGGCCAAGAGGCTACGGGAGAGACTGGAAGCGGAGTTCGGCCCCGAGTACGCCGAATTTGTCGCTCTCCTGGGCGATTTGCGGGAAAAGGTCAAGGCGAAGTATCCTGAGGCCGAAGAAAGAAAGACCTTGTGGTATCGGTTGGTGGACTCAGATATCATAGAGCTGATCGGGCAAGGGCGGGATGACTTGGTGCGACAGCGGGTGAAAGAGATCATAGAATAGTAGGGCCTATTTCAACCTTATCCAGGAGGCTTTCGAGAAAGAATGCATATCGTCGTTGTGGGGCTAAGCCATAAAGGGACGCCGGTGGAGATCCGAGAGAAACTCGCTTTCACCAATCACTGTCTGGAAGATGCATTGCGGAAACTCGTCCCTAATAATGATGATGAAGGAGGGGGCTATGCTGTTGAAGGGGTGATCATCTCCACCTGCAATCGCACGGAGATATGTGCTCTGGCCAAAGAGGCCGACAGCGGCTATGAGGCGATTCGGCGCTTCATGGCTGACTTCCATCAATTGTCTCAAAGAGAATTTGCCGACTACCTATACGCTTATGATGACAAAGAAGCAGTGACTCATCTCTTCGCCGTTGCTTCGGGCATTGATTCGATGATTGTTGGCGAACCGCAGATCCTGGGGCAAGTGCGCGACGCTTTTGAGAAGGCCGCTGCTCAAAAGGCTGCCGGCGGGGTGCTGTCAGCCCTTTTTCGCCAGGCCATCCATGTGGGAAAACGAGCTCGCACCGAGACAGGGATCTGCCAAAGCGCTGCCTCTGTTAGCTACGCCGCTGTGGAATTGGCCAAGAAGATCTTCGGTGATCTGGGTTCTCGTCAAGTGTTGCTCATCGGGGCGGGAGAGATGAGCGAGCTGACGGCGAAAAACCTGGTTGACAATGGCGTCGGGGGAATCATTGTCGCCAACCGTACCTATGAACGGGCTGTTGGTTTGGCGGAGCGCTTTGACGGGCGAGCCGTAGACTTCGCTCGCATCGGTCACGCCCTGTGGACGGCGGACATCGTCATAACCTCGACAGGTGCCCCTCATTTCATTATCAAACCCGAGATGATCAGAGAAGCCATGCGGATGCGACGCAACAGGCCGCTCTTTCTCATAGACATTGCTGTCCCTCGTGACATTGACCCAGAGGTACAGCGCATCGAAAACACCTACCTCTACGACATTGACGACCTACAGGCTGTGGTGGAGGCCAACATCCGCGAGCGACAGAAAGAAGTCGGCAAGGTAGAGGCCATCATCCATGAGGAGTTAGCCAAGTTCATGGCTTGGTTTCGATCTTTAGAAGTGGTGCCCACCATCACCGACCTGAGAAAGCACGCCGAGGAAATCCGCCGCGCGGAGTTGGCTAAGGCAATGCGGCGGCTGGGCGACTTTTCGGAGCGGGAAGAGAACATCATTAATGCTTTAACTATCGGCATCGTCAACAAGATACTCCACCAGCCAATCGTTCGCCTCAAAGAACATGGCAATGGACATAATGGGTATCTCTATACCGAGGCCATTCGCGAGCTTTTCGGGTTAAGTGAGGGGCAGGGTTAGTAAACTGCAACCTTGCTGTACTGGACATGATAAACATACTCTTTACCCTTGCCTTGGTAATCTATTTCATCGGCACCGTCCTCTACGAGGTATGCCTGGTCTTGAAGAGCCGACGTGCGGGGCACTGGGCGACACGCACCTTGGTGGTCGGCGCTTTGGTGCACGCTTTAGCCCTGGCTTCCCGTTGGCTGGAATCGGGACGCGCGCCAGTGGCCAATCTGTTCGAATCCCTGTCTTTCTACGCCTGGGTCATCATCATCTTCTACTTGATAGTTGAATATCGCTATGGCTACAAGATATTGGGAGCTTTTGTCAGCCCTTTGGCCTTCGCGGCTATCGCTGCGGCCTCTCTTTTGTCTAAACGGGTTGAGCCCCTCGTCCCCATTCTGCGAAGCCACTGGCTACCCGTTCATGTCACTATCTCTTTCTTAGCCTATGGCCTCTTCACCCTCGCCTTTGCTACGGCGGTGGTCTACCTTCTGGCGGAGCGCCAACTCAAAAAGGGGCGACCTGACTATTTCTACTACCGCCTACCTCCGCTGGAGGCGATGGAGCAATTGGGGCGCAGGCTGGCTGCCATCGGCCTCCCCTTCATGACGGTGGGCGTCATCACGGGCTCCATTTGGGCCGAAAAGGTTTGGGGGGTACCGTGGTTCTGGGATGCCAAGTTGAACATGGCCCTGGTCACTTGGTTGATCTATGTCGTTTACTTTTACCTTCGCAATGTAGCTGGTTGGAGGGGAAGAAGGTCAGCCTGGCTGCTGATCTTGGGCTTCATCTCCGTTCTCGTCACCTACCTGGGCGTCAATCTGTTCATGCCGACGCTGCACGGTTTCGTCGTCTACTGATGATGAGGGGAGATAGTCGGGGTGGTTAAGATGCCCGTGCGGAGCTCAGCCGAAGTGATCGTTGTTGGCACTCGCGGTAGCGCCTTAGCTATGAAGCAGACCCGTGGGGTGATCAATGAGTTCTCGCGCCTGAACCCTGAGGTGGAGTTCGTCGTCAAAGAGATCGAAACCAAAGGCGACGTGATACGCGATGTGGCTCTAGCCGAGATCGGCGGCAGGGGCCTCTTCGTCAAGAAGATCGAGGAGGCGCTGCTGCATGGTGAGATAGACCTGGCAGTCCACAGCCTGAAGGATATGCCGACAGAGTTGCCGAGGGGCCTGCTCATCGGGGCCGTGACCAAACGGGCCGATCCTCGCGATGTCTTGGTTTCCAGACTAGGCTTGCCCTTGGCCAAACTACCACCGGGGGGGCGGCTGGGCACCAGCAGTTTGCGGCGACGGGCACAACTCCTGGCTTATCGCCCCGATTTCCAGATCGTCAACCTGCGGGGCAATGTGGACACCAGGTTGCGCAAAGCGCAGACAGAAGAGTACGATGCTATCGTCCTGGCGGCCGCTGGCCTCTCTCGCCTGGGCTACGAGGACCGCATAACTGAGTACATCTCCCCAGACGTCATCCTGCCCGCCGTGGGACAGGGGGCCCTGGCAGTCGAGGTACGCGAGGATGACCGACGGATGCAGCGGATTGTGGCCGAGCTGGACCATAAACCCACCCGTGTGGCCGTCACCGCTGAGCGTGCCTTCTTGCGCCATTTAGTGACACACCAGACCGGCGCCCAAGTCCAGCAGGAGGAAGGAAGCTGTCAGGTGCCCTTGGCTGCCTATGGAATCTTGAGAGATGGCCAGTTGATCATCAGGGGGATGGTGGCTACTCCGGACGGACGAAAGGTGATTCGGCACGAAGTGGTTGGAAATGCCACCGATGCTGAACAGGCCGGTGAGGAACTGGCCATGCGTGTTCTTGAGATGGGAGCGGGAGATATTCTGGATGAGGTGAGGGGTGGTAAGTAGTAACGGCATCGTCTACTTGGTCGGAGCGGGGCCAGGCCACCCAAAGCTGATCACAGTGAAGGGGGTGGAATGCCTTCGTCGGGCCGATGCCGTTGTCTACGATCGCTTGGCCAATCCACGCCTCTTGCGAGAGGTTAGGAAAGGGGCCGAGCTCATCTACGTGGGCAAGACGGCGGGTAAACACCCTGTACCCCAGGGGGAGATCAACGCTCTCCTGATTGAGAAAGGTCGTGAGGGCAAGGTGGTCGTTCGCCTCAAGGGGGGCGACCCCTTTGTCTTCGGGAGGGGTGGGGAGGAGGCCGTGGCTCTGGTCGAGGCAGGTATCCCCTTCGAGGTCGTGCCCGGCGTGACCAGTGCCATCGCTGCACCGGCCTATGCTGGCATCCCCGTCACCCATCGAGGTTACACCAGCGCCTTCGCCGTAATCACCGGCCACGAAGATCCCACTAAAGAGGATTCCGACATTGATTGGGCGAAGATTTCAACTGGCATTGACACTCTCGTCTTCCTAATGGGGGTGGGCAACCTACCGCTGATAGTCGAGCAGTTGGTCAAACATGGCCGTTCGCCCCAGACGCCTGTGGCCCTGATCCGCTGGGGTACCGAGCCATGCCAGGAGGTAGTGCTTGGCGCCTTGTGCGACATCGTGGAGAAGGTTCAAAAGGCGGGGCTGAAGCCCCCGGCGGTGATCGTGGTCGGCAAGGTCGTTTCCCTGCGGGAGAAGCTGCGCTGGTTTGACAGGCTGGATAAGAGACCCCTCTTGGGCAAGCGGGTGCTGGTCACCCGCTCCCGTGAGCAGGCCAGCGTCCTATCCGAGAAACTCATGGAGTTGGGGGCCGCGCCTATCGAGTTCCCCGTCATCCAGATCGTCCCTCCTGATGACTACTCGCCCCTGGATGAGGCCATCTGTCGGTTATCCAGCTACGACTGGATCATCTTCACCAGCGTTAACGGTGTAAAGGCGTTTATCGGGAGGCTGATGGCGCAAGGCAAGGATATTCGAGCCCTGGGAGGGATCAAGATATGCGCCATTGGCCCGGCCACAGCGGCGGAGCTTTCCCGCTACTGCCTCAATGTTGACTACGTGCCCAAGAAGTACGTGGCTGAAGCTATCGTGGAGGGGATCGGTGATGTAGAGGGGCTGCGAATCTTGTTGCCCCGCGCAGATATCGCCCGTGAGATGCTGGCCGTGGAGCTGGCGGAGGCGGGGGCAGATGTAGACGAGGTCGTTGCCTACCGTACTGTCCTGGGAGACTCTTTCGACGAGCAGGTCAAGGACATGCTCCTGACTGGCGAAATAGACATAGTCACCTTTACCAGCTCCTCCACGGTGCGCAACTTTGTAGCCATGATGCGTCATGGCGACGGCTCGACCGTAAGCGGAGCGACGCTCGCCGAAATGCTCAAGGAGGTAACGGTGGCTTGCATAGGGCCGATAACGGAGGGGACGGCCAGAGAGTTAGGGATAAAGGTTGATGTGGTGGCGGAAGAGTACACCATCGAGGGATTGATAAGAGCCATTGTTTGCGATTTGCACTGAGCTCATCCGAAGTAAATGACAAAAAAGAGGGGAGATAGATGATCGGCGTTACCAAATTACTTTGTGGGACTGTCACGCCTTCCGATGCCTTGCGCTACGGACGGCAGAGCGCTAAATCACCCAGCCACTTATTGCAGTTTACTAAGGATAGGAAGCCAATAGTGGTCTGGAATATGACTAAAGCCTGCAACCTGCGTTGCATCCATTGTTACTACACGGCCAAAAGCCAACCCGATCCGGACGAGCTGACCACTGCGGAGGCCAAGTCTCTCATTGACGACCTGGCTCAATTTGGGGTGCCGGTGTTCCTCTTCTCCGGCGGCGAGCCGCTGATGCGGGAGGATCTCTTTGAGCTGGGGGCCTATGCGGTGGAACAAGGCCTCCGAGCGGTCATCTCTACCAACGGTACTCTCATCAGCCATGAGGCTGCCAAGAAGATCAAGGAGGCCGGCTTCTCCTACGTAGGCGTGAGCCTGGACGGCATCGGCGAAACCAACGACAGGTTCCGGGGCAAGCAGGGGGCTTTTGAGGAGGCTTTGCAGGGCATCCGGAACTGTACCGAGGCAGGCATTAGAGTGGGCCTGCGCCTCACCCTCAACAAGCACAGCTACGATGATCTCTCTGCTATCCTGGATCTCCTGGAGGAGGAGAACATCAAGCGAGCCTGCTTCTACCACCTGGTCTATGCCGGTCGAGGCGCGCGCATGAAGGCCGATGATTTGACCTTAGAAGAGAGTCGGGATGTTGTGGACACTATCTTTGACCGCACGCAGGACTTCCATCGCCGTGGGGTAGATCTGGAGATCCTCACCGTGGATAACCACACTGATGGCCCTTACCTCTACATGAAGGTGGAGCGGGAACAACCGGAGCGTGCCGAGGAGGTGATGCAACTCCTGTTGTGGAACGGCGGCAACGGCTCTGGGGTGAGGATCGGGGCTATTGACCACCTGGGTAACGTCCACGCCGATCAGTTCTGGCAGCACTATTCCTTCGGTAATGTGCGGGAGCGGCCCTTCGGCCAGATCTGGACGGATACGTCGGATCCGCTGATGGCCGGCCTCAAAAACCGCAAGCCGCTTCTCAAGGGTCGTTGCGCCAAGTGCAAATGGCTGGACATTTGTAACGGGAACTTCCGGGTGAGAGCCGAGGCCGTTTACGATGATGTGTGGGCTCCTGATCCGTCTTGTTATCTGACAGATGAGGAGATTGGATTATGAGCATGTTTTCTGCTTACCGTCCCCGTCGCCTGCGACGCACGGAAGCCCTACGGAACATGGTGCGAGAGACCAAGCTTTCTGTGGATGATTTCATCTATCCCCTGTTCGTCGTTCACGGCCAGGGGGTTAAGAAGGAAATCCCCTCCATGCCCGGCAACTATCATTGGTCTATAGACATGCTCTCCGCTGAGGCGGAAGAAATCGCTGCCCTGGGCATCCCGGCCGTTATCCTCTTCGGCTTGCCCGCCGTGAAGGACGAGGTGGGCTCGGAGAATTACGACGAGCAGGGCATCGTCCAGCAGGCCATCCAAACCATCAAAGAGGCGGCTTCGGATTTGGTGGTGGTCACCGATGTCTGCATGTGCGAGTATACCAGCCACGGCCACTGCGGCATAGTGCGGGACGGCTACGTGCAAAACGACGAAACGTTGGGGTATCTGGCCAAAGCCGCGCTCTCCCACGCCGCCGCCGGCGCCGACATCGTCGCTCCCAGCGGCATGATAGATGGTCAGGTGTGGGCCATCCGCGAGGCCCTGGACGTGAACGGCTACGATAACATGGCCATCATGTCCTATGCTGCCAAGTACGCTTCGTCTTTCTACGGCCCTTTCCGCGATGCAGCCCAGTCGCCTCCAGAGTTCGGCGATCGCCGTTCTCACCAGATGGATCCGGCAAACGTTCGAGAGGCTCTTCGGGAAGTAGCATTGGACATCAAGGAAGGGGCGGACGTGGTCATGGTCAAGCCCGCTTTGCCCTACCTGGACATCATCCGTCAGGTGCGCGACCGCTTTGATTATCCGGTCGCTGCCTACAACGTGAGTGGCGAGTACAGCATGGTCAAGGCTGCCGCCGCGCGGGGTTGGCTCGACGAGCGGCGGGTGGCGATGGAGTGTTTGACCAGCATCAAACGCGCCGGGGCGGATGTTATCATTACCTATTGGGCCAAAGACGCGGCCCGGTGGTTGACACCAGGTGAAAGATAGAGGAGCGATGCAATCTGTACTGGACGTCAAAGGCCCCCGCATTGTGGCCTGGGAATCCACCGTGGCCTGCAACCTGGCCTGCGTGCACTGCCGAGCCAGCGCCCAGACTGCTCCGGAGCCGGACGAACTGACGACGAAAGAGGTTTGCGACCTGATTGATCAGTTGGCCGAGTTCAGCCAGCCGATCTTTGTCATCAGCGGCGGCGAACCGCTAATGCGGCCCGACATCTTTGAGATCGCCGCCCACGGCACCCGGCGGGGCCTGCGGATGGCCGTCTCGCCCAACGGCACGCTCATCACGCCCGAGGTGGTGCGCAAGTTCAAAGAGGCAGGCGTGCGCCGCATTTCGGTCAGCATTGACGGCTCGACGGCCGAGCGGCACGATGCGATACGCGGGGTGCCCGGTGCGTTCGATGCGGCGATGGAGGGCCTGGCCACCTGCCGAGAAGCCGGGCTGGGCTTCCAACTCAACACCACAGTGATGCGCCAGACCCGGGACGACCTGCTGGCCGTGCGCGACCTGGCGGTAACCATCGGCGCTGAGGCGTGGCACGTCTTCATGCTGGTGCCCACCGGCCGGGGTAAGATTGACGACGAGGTCTCGCCCCAGGAGTATGAAGAGATACTTCACGAGATCTACGGTATGACCACGGACTCGCCTATCCCCATTAGAGTCACGTGTGGGCCGCACTTCATGCGCATTGTGGCTCAGAACCGGCGGAAAGACCGCCATCAGCCCAACCTGGTGCGCCCGCGAGGTAGCAGCCAGGGACATCCGGGCAGCCTGGATCGCACGACGCGGGGTTGCCTGGCCGGGGATGGTTACTGCTTCATCTCGTATCGCGGCGACGTGACGCCGTGCGGCTATTTCCCGGTGGTGGCGGGCAACGTGCGCCAGCAGCCGTTTGAAGAGATCTATCTCAGTTCTCCCCTGTTTCGCTCGTTGCGCGACTTTGACCAATATGAGGGCAAGTGCGGCGTCTGTGAATTCATACGAGTGTGCGGCGGTTGCCGGGCGCGGGCCTACAGCCTGACGGGCAACTACCTGGCCGAAGAGCCCTATTGCGTCTATCAGCCCCGCGCCCTGGCGGAGGCGAAGTCGTGACCTCACTGGACGCCGTTGATCGGGCGCTGCTGGAGCGGTTGCAAGCGGGCTTTCCTCTGATGACGCCGCGCCCCTTTGCCGAGCTGGGCCGCTCCCTGAACCTGGAGGAGGCTGAGGTGTTGGCGCGGGTGAGCCGTCTGAAAGAGGCAAACGTCATCCGGCAGATCAGCGCCATCTTTGATACGCGCCGCCTGGGCTATCAGAGCACGCTGGTGGCCTTTCGTGTGACTGATGCCGCGCTGGAAGACGTGGCGGCGCAGGTCAGCGCCCATCCCGGCGTGAGCCACAACTATGCCCGACCGCACCACTACAGCCTCTGGTTCACCCTGGCCGTCCCACCCGGCCAGGAGGTGGCCGCCGAGGTTGGCCGCTTGGCCCGGCAGACCGGCGTGGACGATTGGCTGAACCTGCCGTCGCTCCAGGTTTTCAAAATCAAGACCCATTTCAAACTCAAAAAAGAGGGCAGCGCGCCTGGGCCCGTGGGGCAGCCGGACAGGCCCACGGGGCAAACCCGCGCCTTTGCCCCGTCCGATATCCCCTTCGTGCGGGCGCTCCAGCGGGATCTCCCGGTGATCGCTTGTCCCTTTTTTGAAGCCGCCGCTAATCTGGGCCTGAGCGAAGAGCGCCTGCTGGACAAAGCGCGGGAACTGGAAGCGGCGGGCATCATGCGGCGATTTGGTGCAGTGCTGCGCCACCGGCGGGTGGGATACACGGCCAACGGCATGGCCTGCTGGATCGTGTCGGAGGCGCGGATCGAAGAGGTGGGCCGGCGCGCTGCCAAGTTTCCTCAGGTCAGCCACTGCTACCAACGTCTAGCCTACCCGCCTCGCTGGCCCTATAACTTCTTCACCATGATCCACGGCCAGGGCAAAGAGGAAGTGGAGGCGGTAGCCACAGCCATTGCGAGGGGGACGGGCGTCGAGGATTACGTCATACTGTACAGCACCACGGAGTACAAGAAGGAACGGGTGAAGTATTTTGTGGAGGATAAGGTTCTATGAAATTCGAGAGATCAGGCAAGCTTTTCGCTGAGGCGCAACAGTACCTCCCCGGCGGTGTTGATAGCCCCGTGCGAGCCTTCCGCGCCGTGGGGGGAGAACCCCTCTTCATCGCCAGGGGTCAGGGATCGAGGATCTATGATGTTGATGGCAACGAGTACATAGACTACGTCTGCTCCTGGGGGCCGCTGATCCTGGGCCATGCCCATCCACGGGTGGTGGCGGCTCTCAAGGAGGCGGTGGAGAAGGGCACCAGCTACGGCGCACCCACGGAGCTGGAGACCACTTTAGCTAAGATGGTGGTGGCGGCTGTGCCCTCGGTAGAGATGGTGCGCTTCGTCAACTCTGGGACTGAGGCCACCATGAGTGCCCTGCGCCTGGCGAGGGCTTACACCGGACGCAACAAGATCGTGAAGTTCGAGGGCTGCTACCATGGCCACGCCGACATGCTGCTGGTGCAGGCCGGTTCCGGCGTAGCAACCCTGGGTCTGCCCGACAGCCCTGGCGTGCCGCCAGCCACAGTTAGCGATACCTTGACAGCGCCATACAACGACTTAGCGGCGGTAGAGGCTCTTTTCGACGCCAACCCTGACCAGATCGCGGCCGTCATCGTCGAGCCGGTGGCCGGTAACATGGGCGTAGTGTTGCCCCAAGATGGTTTCCTGGAAGGACTGCGCCGGATCACGGAGGAACACGGAGCTCTTCTCATCTTCGATGAGGTGATGACGGGCTTTCGCGTGGCCTATGGTGGAGCCCAGGAACTCTACGAGATTGATCCGGATCTGACCACTTTGGGCAAAGTCATCGGTGGGGGGCTTCCCGTGGGGGCCTATGCCGGGAAGCGGGAGATCATGGAGATGGTGGCTCCGGCGGGGCCCATGTACCAGGCCGGTACTTTGGCCGGCAATCCCCTGGCTATGACCGCCGGCATTGAGACCCTCAAGGTACTCAAGGAGCCAGGCATCTACGATAGATTAGAGGCCAGGACGGCCAAATTAGCTGAGGGCATCGGCCTTGCCGCCCGGGAGGCCCAAGTGTCTATCTATCAGACACGCCTGGGCGCCATGTTCTGTACCTTCTTCACCAAAGGGCCAGTGACGAACTATAGCACAGCTAAAGCATCTGATACGGTTAAGTTCGGCACCTTCTTTACCAAAATGCTAGAAAGCGGGGTTTATCTGGCCCCCTCTCAATTCGAGGCTGGCTTCGTCTCCTTGGTACACGATGAGGAGGACATTCAGTTGACGGTAGAGGCAGCCCGGAAAGCTTTCGAGGCAGTAGGGGAGGTGGTTGCTTGATCACTTGTTCGCCCTAGAGTTGTGCATTGAGAAGGCTAATCAGAAAGCAGAAAGGACAACCGATGAACGAGAAAAGCTATCGAGTGAGCAACATCTTAATCTGGGCCACCGCTGTGGCCATTGTAGGGGCGCTTTACATGGTCTTCGTCTACGCCCCCACTGATCGGGTTCTGGGCGACATGCAGCGCGTTTTTTACTTCCACGTATCCTCGGCCTGGGTGGGCTTCTTCGCCTTCTTCGTCACCCTGGTCGCCAGCATTGCTTACCTGTGGAAGGGGACGCGCAAATGGGACATAGTGGCCCTCTCCTCGGTGGAGATAGGGGTGACTTTCATCACCATGGCCATCATCAGCGGGTCCATCTGGGCCAAAACGGCCTGGAACGTGTGGTGGACCTGGGATCCCCGTCTTACAACCAGCACTATCTTGTGGTTGATCTACGTCTCTTACCTGATGCTCCGCAATGCCATTGACGAGGAGGCCCGCCGAGCCCGGTTCGCTGCCGTCTACGGCATCGTGGGCTTTGTCAGCGTGCCCATTACTTTCATGGCTATCCGCTGGTGGCGGACCATTCATCCGGTGATCTTGGATAGCGGGGGTTTCCACCTGGCCGCGCCGATGTTGAGCACGTTGATGTTCTGCATCGGGACTTTCACTTTGCTCTATTTCACCCTTCTCGCCCACCGCATGCGCCTGGAGCAGTTAGCCGACGAGGTGGAAGAACTGAAGTATAAACTAAGCCGATAGGAGGTTATGAAAAATGGAGAATCTGGGTTACCTTTTTGCCGCTTACGCAGTTTTTTGGACTTTGATCTTCGCCTTCGTCTTCAACATCGCCCGACGGCAGAAGGGCTTGCAAAGGGAGATCGAGTCCCTCAAGCGGGCCCTGGAGACCAGGCAAGAGAGGACGTGAGAGGTATCTGCTCACTCTATGCTCACAGCGGACCCTTCGACAGGCTCAGGACGACGCCCTAGTCCGCTGCTCCGGCGACCACGGCCACTGCTTGAAAACTGTGAAACACACTCTTGGCTAGGGCTACAAGACTGCCGAGGCCGCTGGACTAGGGCCCAGCGGGAGCAAGTGAGCGGTTACCGTGAGAGGGGAAAAATGGGATTTCACCACGGAGAGAGCAGGTAAGGCCAACCGGCCAGGCTCAAGAATAAAAGCCTGGCCGGTGAAATGGCTGATATTGCTGTTCCTGCTCGCCTGTTTTCTGTGGAGCCTGGTATCGCCTCGCCCCCCAAGGTTGACAGCCCAAACCACCATCAAACGATCTAGCTCCGCCATCGCCGTGACATCCGATGGCGCTTTTTGTCTGGTGGTGAACCCCGATTCCAACTCTCTCTTCCTCATTGACACCTCGACGCAGGAGAAGATTGCTGAGATCGTTGTCAGCCCCAGCGGGGATCGTCTCTATATGTGGCCGAGCAGGGTGCGGACCACCTCACCATCCTGGACACGACCACTTTTGAGATTGTGAACACCCTCCCCGTAGCCGACCGCCCCAGCGGCCTGGCCATCTCCGACGATGGTCGCACTCTCTACGTCACCCATCTCCTCACCGGTCAGATCAGCGTCATCTCCCTGCGCCTACGTCCCCCACACCCGCTCCAACACCTCCAACCGCGCTCTCACCTTCGACACCACCGTCTTCCCGCTGGTGTCGCTGATTGACCTGACGACGCAGCAGCATCTGGACTTTCACGACGGCAGCGCGGCTACCCTCTACGATGCCCTCACCCGTTCGGCAGGCTCAGGCCTATCCCAGCCCAGGGAGCGAGCACGACGTGAGTGGCTTGTTGAGCGAGGCTGAGATACAAGATTTGATTGTCTTCTTGCTGGCGCTGCCGATTGCGGAATAAGGGCCCCTTGGGCATCAGCAGTGAGGTGGGATCCCGCTCTTGCAAAATATGACTGCAAACGGTATAATGTTATAGGGCAGGGCTGACGTTTCGCAAATCATCAGCATTGAGCGACTCAGTTCGTCGCTCACTATAACGAGACAGGAGGTCAAGAATGGACACGCAACAGGCAAGTATAGACAAGGGTAAATCAGATCAATCGTACGTTGAGTGGTTGGAGTCAGACTTGGGCGGACTGATTGATGCGCTAAGGCTGAGCGACCTGCGCAAGCGAATGCTCAAGAGCCGCTGGCTGGATCAGGTGATCTGGCTGGAGGGGCGGGCCAAGCGGGATCGCAACTGGTACTATCGCCTGCGGTTGACGGCCATCATCGGCAGCATCCTCGTTCCCATCTGCGTGACGGTGAGTCAGGTGTCGTCGCTGGGATGGGTGGCCTGGGTGGCCACGGGCCTGGGTGCTCTGGTGGCCATCGCCTCGGCGGTGGAGGGGTTCTTCCGTTACGGCGAGCGTTGGCGCAACTTCCGCAACACGGTCGAATTGTTGAAAATCGAGGGGTGGCAATTCTTCCAGTTGAGCGGCCCGTACAGCCGCCGCAGGTCTCACGCTCACGCCTACGAAAAGTTCACCGCCCGCGTCGAGGAGATCATTCGTCGTGACGTGCAGATTTACATTAGCGAAGTGGTGGGCGAGCGGGAAATCAAGGAGGAAGAGGGCGCGCCTAAGGAGGAATCGGTTGACTGAACATGCTATTGGGGAAAGCTCTGTGGAGTACAGGCCGAGGAAGTCTCATGGTCGGATCATCACCAGCGATCCATACTTCACGCTGATGTCCGACGCTGACGGCGTGGGGTTTGTCCATTGTAGCGATGGCGTTCTGGTGGTGCCGTTGACCGACGACGGCCAGGTGCTCATGGCCGTAGAACGCTCGCCCGCCTTTGACCGTGATGTGCTGGTGCTGGCCGGCGGCGAGGTAGAAGAGGGGGAGCCTTTGGAGGAAACCGCTAACCGCGAACTGCAGGAGGAACTGGGCTGGCGCGCGGAGCGCATCGAGTTCCTGGGCGAGCTTCACCCGTTCAAGTACCTGACCTCACGCCAGTTCGTCTTTCTGGCGCGTGACCTGGCGCCCAGCAAGCTGGAGGGCGACGAGACGTATCCCGTGGGCACGCGGAAGGTGCCTTTGGACGATTTCGTTGACTTGTGCACTGGCGGTGAATTACACGACGCGACAGCCATCGCCGCCCTGTGCCTGGCCCAACGCTTCTTGAGGCAGGAGCGGAAATCTTGATTTGAGTTGAAGGCAGGAGGGGAAGATGGGCGATCACGTTTTCTTATGCTACGCGCGCAAAGACGAGGACTTTGTCCTCAAACTGGCGGCCAACCTCAAACAACGGGGCGCCCCCATCTGGCTGGACCAATGGGACATTCCACCCAGCGCCGATTGGGACCTGGCCATTGACGATGCCCTGTACGACTGTGCCCGATTCCTGATCGTCCTCTCGCCAGCATCGAGAGCCTCACGGGAGGCGCGGGGAGAGCTGCGCACCGCCCTGGACGAGGACAAGCCCATCGTGCCCGTGCTCTACCAGAAGTGCCGCATCCCCCGCCAGTTGCGCCTGATCCAGCACGTTGATTTCACCTCCAGCGGCCCGGACGACGAGACCCTGTTGGGGCAGGTGTTGCGGGCCGTGGGCGTGTCCATCCTCGAGATCCCCGAAGTCTCCGAGACTTCGGAGGTCTTGCTGAGGCCGCCCACCCCCCAGCCCCTCGAGCCAAAGCAGAAGCCTGCCAAAGGCGTGGTAGAGTTATTGCGAAAGGTGGTGGCGCAACCGGGCATTTTTAGATACCTGATCGGTGCCGGCGTGGTGGTGGCCCTGGCGGTTGTGGCGGTGTTTGCTGTATCGAAGTTCTTTCCCGAATTGCAGCCCACACCCACGCGCATCGCTGAAGCCACGCCTACCCCATCGCGCACACTACCACCTACGAACACTCCACGGCCCGAACCGCCCACCGATACGCCCACACCACCGCCAGCAACCCCCACTCCGACACCACTGCACACGCCCCCACCGACGGCCACTCCCACCCCCGTACCGCCTATCGATACGCCTATACCGCCCACGCCAACCAACACGCCGACGCACACCCCCACACCCGTGCGGCCTACCGATACGCCCCTACCACCATCAGCGACCCCCACTCCGATCCCGACACCGACACCAACGCCCATTTCTGCCCCCCCAGAAGGCATGGTCTTCGTCCCCGCCGGTGAGTTCATCATGGGCAGTCCAGAGGGTGAGGGTGATGACGATGAGCATCCCCAGCGCACTGTGTACCTTGATGCCTTCTACATTGGCAAGTACGAGGTGACCAACGCTGAGTACAAAGAATGTGTGGACGCTGGAGCTTGCGATCCGCCTTCCATGAACTCGTCTTACACCCGCGATCCTTATTACGGCAATCCTGAATACGATAACTACCCCGTGATCTACGTCAGTTGGTACGATGCCCAAGCCTACTGTGACTGGAAGGGTGTGCGCCTTCCCACGGAGGCAGAGTGGGAGAAGGCGGCGCGGGGGACCGACGGGCAAGAGTATCCTTGGGGCAATGAAGCCCCCGATGAAACCAAGCTGAACCATGAGCTCACCGTCGGCAACACAACTGAAGTGGGGAGCTATCCCGATGGGGCCAGCCCCTACGGGGCGATGGACATGGCGGGCAACGTTTATGAGTGGGTGGCCGATTGGTATGACCCCGATTATTATCGTGAGGCCCCTAATCGAAATCCTCAAGGGCCCGATTCTGGGAATAGCCGTGTGCTGCGTGGCGGCTCGTGGTTCAACGATCAGGGGTTCGCCCGCTGCGCCTACCGCTCCGGGTTCTACCCAGTCTACCGCGGCTCCTACGGGGGGTTTCGGGTGGCGGCTTCCCCCGGCTCTCCTTAAGCTGTTGGTTTCTGGTTTCTGAAGTTCTGAATTCTGAAGCGGGGGTCTGGGGGCTGCGCCCCCAGCCGACGCGCTCAGCGCGGAGCGAGAGATTATCCTGAGCGGCTGGACTTAGCCGCGGAAGTCGCCACCCCGCCCGAGGCTGAAGCCGTCGGGCTCAGTATACAAAGGCCTATCGGCCTATCAAATCCAGCCCCAGCGGGGCTTCGTAGACTGAGCCAGGGGCTTGAGCGAAGCGGAGCCCCTGGCGGACGCCACCAGAAAGTCAAGGTCTATTTCGTGAAATGGCAATAGCTTGGGAGTGATGAGCCTGGCATCATGAATCAAGGAGATGTAACAATGACCACCCACGCAATGGCTATGGTAAAGTGGAACGTGTTTCGGGGAGGCGGGGGCGGCGAGCGGTACACCCGCAGCTACTACTACGCCTCCAAACAAAAGCGCCTGGTGAATCTGGTGGGCGATGGCGGCACGCTGTGGCTGGTCACCAGCCGTCGCAAACGGGGAGAGGAGCGCCGCTACCACCTGGCCTACAAGCTGGTGGATTGCGTCGCTGCCCCACCCTGGGAGGAAAAGGCCGAGGCCACTTCATCATATGTACGAAGTGGCTTCGGCCCCCACATGGTGCGCGCCCAGGACTGGGATAGCTCCGTGCACTTTCCCTACAACGACGCCACCGATACCCTGCTCCGCCTGCGCTTCACTTCGGGCCAGCCCCTCACCGACCGCTCCAAGATCGGGCTGCGGCTGCTGAGCATCCCTCAGCTCACGCCAGACGATATCGCCCTGATGGAGGCCTTCCAACAGAAGGTCCTTTCGGAGCGCACGGTGTTTCTCAGCTACTCGCATCGCAACCGACGGGTGGCCACCCGTCTGGAGGCCGAGCTTGAGGCGCGCAACGTGCACGTTTACCGTGACGCGACCTCGCTGCAGCCAGGAGAGGACTGGCAGGCGGCTCTGGAGCGGGCTGTGCGCAGCGCGGATTGCGTCATGGTGCTGATCAGCCCGGCGGCGGCAGCTTCGGACCCGGTGCGGCAAGAGGTGAACTGGGCTATGGGCGAATTGGGGCCAGGTGGGCTGGTGGAGCGGATCGTCCCCCTGATGCTGCCCAGCGGTGGGTGGGACGATTTCCCCGAGCTGCATCGCTTCCAGCGGGAGGACTATCCTCGCCGCCCCGATACCGCCTTCTTCGACCGTCTGGCGGCGAAGTTGGCCAGCATCCCTCGCAGGCGAAGGTGAAGGCGAGTCCGTCATCCCGTGTCTGATCTTCTGAGTTGTCTTCCTTGAGGAGAGACCGATGAACGCAACGAACTTCGAAGGCATCAACCCCTTTGTCGCTATCTTTGCGCTGATCCTGGTTGCAGTGCCTATTGCCATGCTGCTCTCGTTCTGGGTGCTGAGACGGTACCGCAATGCGGTCCTGAAATCAATGCTGGAACATGCGGGGGACTCCGGCGCCGGCAGTGCGCAGCCCGAAGCAGTAGATCGGGGGCAGGCTGAGCAAACGCCCCTGCCGGATCTGCAGCTCCAGGTCGTTGACCCGCATACGCGGCTTGAGCAAACGGAAACTGCCGCCGCTATGCTGAAGCACGCCGATCGCACCAGGCTCAGAGTGGCCCTGGTATACGCTATCGCTGGCTGTGTCCACGCCGTCATCGCCACCATTCTGCTCTTCCTTTTCAATGATCTTGAATTCTTGCCGATCAGAACGCTCTTCGTATGGCTCATTCTGGCGTGGCCCACCGTTCCCACGGTAGTGACCGTTGCCGGCGGTACTCGTCTGCTCAAGGTGATGGGGCCGCTTTCATTGGTGTTGATCTCACTGCTGATCTCGTCACTTGATGTGGGGGAGTTGCTGTTCCTGTGGGCCTACTTCCTGGGGATTCCCACGTTGATCACGCTGGCCGTCGGCAACCGCCGGCTGCGAGCAGTTGGCCCGATTCTCCTGCTGATTGTTTCTTCGGTTTTGCTCGGTGTTCTCTCTCTTGGGCTCGGCATCCAGTTTTTGCCTGCCGGCCTGCTCTCCACGCTTCCCCGGGAGGTCATCCTGGGAATTGCATTGATGGTGCTGCTGGGCTTCTGCGTCGTCGCCTGGCTTGGGTTTCGATGGTTTGCCCAGCGTTATGCCCGCAAGAAATCAAGCGATCAGCTCTCGTGGTTGGCAACGTGGTGGTTGTTATTCACCCTATGGGAATGTGCGATTCTGTCAGTTACAGGGGGGCTACTGGGCTTCCTGGGATTGTTGGCCTTTGTAGGGTACGAAATCGTCTTGTGGATTGGGCTGCGTCCACTGCGTGCCACTGCGTCAAGGCAACCCCCCAATCGCCTCCTGCTCCTTCGTGTCTTTGGCTTCCGTAAGCGCGTCGAACGCCTGCTGGGAGATCTTGAGTTGCGGTGGCGCTACCTGGGCAACATCCATCTGATCGCTGGTACCGACCTGGCGACGGCCAACCTGGAGCCCCACGAGTTTTTCGAGTACATGAACGGGCGGCTTAGCCGGCAGTTTGTCAAGAACGAGGAGGATCTGAGCCAGCGCGTTGAAAGCATGGATCAACTTCCCGATCCAGATGCGCGCTTCCGGGTTAATGAGTTTTTCTGCCACGACGACACCTGGCGCATGACCTTGCAGCACCTGGTATCGCAAAGCGAAGTCATCTTGATGGACCTGCGGGGTTTCTCGTCCAAGAACCAGGGCGTATTGTTTGAGTTGGCCCATTTGATTGACGTCGTGCCCGTGAGTGACATCGTTCTGGTCAGCGACCGCACAACCGATCAGGAATTCCTGGAAGCGAAGCTGCACGAGATATGGCGCACCATGAGCGCTCGCTCGCCCAATCGCCAGCGGCCTGATGTACCTTTACGGGTACTGCACGTGGACAGGCAGGACAGCAATGCTGTTCAGCAGCTCATGCGCCTGTTGTGTAACGCCACACAGCCCATTGCGGCGAGCTAGTGCGTGCCGGCTGTCTTCTTTGACCGTTTGGCGGCAGAGCTGGCCAGCATCCCACGCAGGCGAAGGTGAAAAGGGGGTCATTTCCCGGCTGAGACAGTAGGTGTCGCTCACATTGCCTGTGAAGAGGAGGCCAAGAGGTTGGTTTCGGAGATTGCTCTGCAAACTGGCTTTCCTGAAGAGAAGATCCTTCTGGCCGAAACGGGCATGGTCATAGCGACTCATGGGGGACCGGGAACCTTGGGGATAGCGGTTGTTTCAAAGGTGTGATTCATCATGAAGGTCTTCATTAGCTCCACCTATCGCGATCTAATTGAGCACCGCCGGGCGGTGATTGATATTCTGCTCCGGCTCAAGGTCCAGCCTATAGCAATGGAGTTCTTTGGCGCCGACCCGAACGAGCCAAAGCAGGTTTGCGCCGATGAAATCCAAGATTGCAGCTTATTCATAGGTATCTATGCTCACCGCTACGGCTTCATCCCCGAAGGGGATCAGAAGTCCATCACCGAGCAGGAGTTTAACTTGGCGCACGAACTGGGCAAGCCCTGCTTCTGTTACGTTGTGGACGAAGACCATCCCTGGCTACCCAAGATGATCGAGGATGAGCCGGGCAAGTCAAAACTGGCTGCTTTCAAGGCCCAACTGGACAAGGCGCTGACAAGAGATACATTCACAACAGCAGACAACTTGGCAGCAAAGGTTGCAAGCCGGCTGGGACGCTCGCTGGCAGAGCATGGGCAGCCAGTGCTGGGTTTTCTTCCGTCCTTGCTCAATGCAGGCGAGTTCGCCGCTAGGGCTGAGCAAGTAGCCCTGCTCAGCCACAAAGGGACAATGGTGGGGCGCGAGCAAATGCTTGATCAAACAGCCTCACACTTGGAAGGGCCATCACGCATAATCATCTTACACGGTCCCGGAGGGGTCGGCAAGACTCGCCTGTTGCTTGCGTTGCCAGATATCATTCCCGAAAATCTTCAGCTTTGGTACACTCGCACCGAAGCCGAGAGCATTGAGCGTGATCTGGCTACCTTGGATCGAAACCAACAGCATGTGATCGTCGTGGACGACGCCCACCGCTTCGCCCCGCTTCCCCATCTACGTGAAGTGCTGGTCAATCCGGACTACGCTGGCAAGGTGAAGCTCGTTTTGAGCACGCGGAGTGTGTTCAGCGAATATGTTACTTTCAGTTTCCCCCAGATACCAGGTGATCGGATTGCTTATCTTGAACTTGGCCCTCTGACAAATGCCGATACAGATCGGCTACTGCAAGATGAGCCTTATAATATTGTAGATGGGCATGTGCGCCGGGCCCTCATCAGTGTGGCTGAAGGGAACCCTTTGATTGCTCAAATCGGTGCTCGCTTGTTCCAGCACGGCGCGGATGTGATTGGCCTCGCCCGTGATGAGGTGCTTGCCCACTACTTCGACGAGATAATCCACGACTTGGCCGAGGCTGGCTATGACGACCGATACGTGCGCTATCTTGAGGTTCTTGCAGCATTGGGCACGCTCGACATGGGTAACGACGCCCTACGTCAGCGGGTGCAAGAAGTCGTCGGTATCTCGCCATCCGAAGAAGAGAGCATTGTGGCGCGTCTGGTCGAGTCAGGCCTGATAGATTGTTACTGGAAGACCCTGAAGATTGCTTCCGAGGTTCTGGCCGATCATATTCTAGTAAGCCACTTCTTTGATCCCAAGACCCGGCGCACCGACTATCAGAAGCAAATCATCGAGCCGTTCTTGCCTTTGAAGGCCAAGGAACTCCTGACGAAGCTGGCTGAAGCAGAAGTCAAGGGAGAATCTCGCGAGGCGGGTGTGCTCTTGGGTCACAAACTGGAAGAACTGTATCAGGCCATCGGTACCCAAGGAAACATCGCCCGTCTCACTATCCTTGACTGGTTGCCAGACGTGGCCTATTTGAGAGCTGATGAGGTGTTGGCTATCGTCGCCCGCATCATAGACAGCGAGGAGCAGCCAAGCGAGGCTTATCGTGACCGCTGGTGGGGTGCCTATCAGATTGGTCACGATATGGTGTTGGACAAAGCGGTAGAGATCTTGAGCCGATGCAAGTACAGGGCATTGCGGGACAGCATTGTCTACCTGCATAAGCTTGCCAGATATCGACCTGATGAGAAGAGCTACGACCAGGTACGTGAAAAGGCCCGCAAAGCCCTCGTTGAAATCGCCGAGTTTCGGCCTCGCCAACCCTATGCTGTGCAACTGACACTGCTGGAACCCATTCCCCGTTGGCTGGCCCAAGATTTCGCTGGCAACCGCGATCTGGCTCTAGCTTTGCTCGAACCGATGTTATCCATAGGACTGCATAGCGCCGAGACCGACCCAACAGAGCCTTCCAAAGTGGTCTTTCGTCGTGGCTTGCTCAATCCTGTCGAACCACTGAAGCACATTCGTGAGCAAGCGCTGGGTATCCTCTACAATATGTACCCACAAGCTACCTCTGCGCCTGAACGGTTGAGAATCGTTCAGGTACTTGACGGTGCGGTACCTTTCTCTCCGGGCATTCGAGTTCCTGACGAAACAATCGAGTGGCTTCGGCCAGATTGTGTGAATACAGCCCGCTTCTTCTCCGAGGTAGTTATTGAGAAGGCAGAGCTCCCAGTTCTCGATGCTATCTCGAAGTGGCTCCGACGGGCTAGGCGTTGGGCTGGCTACGAGGATGAGGTTCTGGATCGCCTCAATGAACAGCTCAAAAGCCACCATCTCTACCAACTGTACCGACTATTGGTTGGATGGCGTCGCTGGGACAAGGACGGACTAGACGAGGAACTGGATTGGCGGGAAGCTGAGCGTCGCCGCCAGGAGGCGATCGAGCACTATCTCGGTCAGCTTGGGCCAGGTACTTTTGACCAAGCTATTCGTGAACTGGAGATAATCGCCCATCAGGCGTACAGTGTTGGCGAAACAGGCATCAAATGGTTCGATCAGCTGTTGCGATGTCTGAGCGAGGAATATCCTGACCTGGCCCAGAAGCTTGTAGACCGCGCTATAGCCGAGAAGTTGACTCTTAAACATCACCTGGGGCACGCGATTGCCGGGTTCCGGAAGCGCGCACCCGAGATAGCGGATGGCTATCTTAGGCATTGGGTCACCAGTGACGACACAATTCTCTGGCTGGCCACTGCACATAGCTACCGGTTTATGGACTGGGCTCAAATGAAGAGCGAGGACTGGGAGATATTACGTCAACTTGTCGCTCATGATTCGGCAGCCGTAGATCACGAGGTTATCGGGTTGACGTGGCAGTACGTGTTTTACAACCCCGATCTAGCAGTTGAGGTTTTGAAAACGATGGCAGTTCGTGGCGATAAAGCTATTCTGCAGCGCATCGCTGATGTATTATCCTGGCTAGATGATACGCAAGAGGGCTGGACCATCGAATTTGAAGATCCACAGGACTATCTCGAGATCATCCAAAACTTTGAACGTTTACCCTATCTCGACTTCGACGTTGAGATATGCTTGGACAGGCTGGGGCAAATCGCACCGATGCGCGTGATAGATTTCATCGAGCAGCGTATCGCTGCAGCCCATGAACGCAAAACCGAGGATGAGCAGTACACTGCCGTGCCTTTCCAGTTTACACGGACGATGGATAGCATTCGCAACAGTGCTGAGTACACCGACGTGCTACGTCGTGTGCGTGACTGGGTGTTACGCGATGACTTCTCGTTCCGCTGGGAAGCTCCGCATGTTCTAAAGGCAATCTCCGGTGGTCTTGAAGAAACCCTCTGCGCCGTGCTCATGGAGTGGGTGAACTCAGGTGAGGTGGAGAAACTCCGGAGTGTGGCCGCCATCCTACAGGAATTCAACGAGGGCAGCGCTTTTTATGACCTGAGCCATGAGATCATTCGACGCACTGATGACAGGGAGGTGCTCGGCAGTATTGCGGGAGCCCTCGGCAGTACCCCCGGCGTCATCTCGGGGCCGATGTCGGCATTCTATCAGAAACGTCTCGAGGCAACATCAGCATGGCTTGAGGACGAAGATTCTCGCGTCCGTCGCTTTGCGAATCGTATAGCCAATTCACTTCAAACGACGATTGAGCGCGAGCAGGCGGAAGAAGAACTGGAAAGGCGTAGTTGGTGAATGCGGTATCAAGCCCGATGACGAGATAGGTTGGGGTGAGATCCACGACCAGCCTAACCCCGCTGGACACGGCATTTCGGGGGGAGTTGTGAATCACTGATGACGCTGACGGGCACTGAGTTCACTGAGCAAGCCGGCTGTCGGAGCAAGCCAGTCTTCAGCGGACTCAGCGGTTCAGCGATTCTAGACGTCGAGACTAACATGATTCTCCGATTCATCATCTACGGAATGTTTGGCTGGTGCGGCGAGATCATCTGGACGGCGACCAGGGAGAAGCTCAGCGGGCAGCAGCGAGGCTGGAAGCTCAGGGGCGCCACCTATCTGTGGATGTTTCCCCTCTATGGTCTCATCGCGCCCCTGTACGAACCCCTCCACAACGCCCTCCGCGCCTGGCCCTGGCCGCTGCGGGGCGTGGTCTACATGTTGGGCTTCTGGGCCATGGAGTACCTGACGGGCTGGCTGCTCAAGCGCGTGATTGGCGTCTGCCCCTGGGACTACAGCCGTGCCTGCTGGCACGTGCACGGCTTCATCCGGCTGGACTATGGCCCTGTCTGGTTCCTGGTCGGGCTGGGTTTGGAATCCGTCCACGATTTGCTGGTGCAATTGACGCCCGCCATCCAGCAGGCGCTGATTAATCGCTGATGGCGCTGATGGGCGCTGAGGCCCCCGCCGAGATGGGGACACAGATTAACACAGACGAACACAGATTCTTTTCTTTTTGTTTTATCCGTGTTGATCTGTGTGCATCTGTGTCCTACGGGGCGTCGGCCGAGACGTTGGCTGGCTCTGACCCGCGTTTTTCTGCGAATCCGCGGCTCTTGAGACCTGAGCTAATCCGCAAATAAAATATGGAAAGGTAGGTATTTACTATGAACCTGAAACACAAAGCTTCAAAGAGGGTCGTCGGCGTTCAGCCTTCGGCTACAGTGGCGGTTTCCGACAAGGCCCGGGCTATGGCTGCACAAGGCCTGGACGTCATCAGCCTGGGGGGTGGCGATCCTGACTTCGATACACCATCACACATCGTGGAGGCAGTTCTGGAGGCCGTACGCGAGGGACATACCCACTACGTAGCCAGTTCCGGTGTGAGAGGGCTCCGGGTGGCCATAGCCGACAAGCTAAGAGAAGAAAACGGCCTGGAGTTCGACCCTGACACGGAGATCATCGTAACCCCAGGGGGGAAGCAGGCTCTCTTTTCCACTATCATGGCCACCGTGGACGAGGGCGATGAAGTGCTGATTCTCGATCCGGCCTGGGTCTCCTACGTGCCCTGTGTGCAATTGGCCAGTGGCGTGGCTGTCCACGTCCCCCTGAGCGCGGAAGACGGTTTCCGCGTCACCGATGCCAAATTGCGGCAAAAGCTGACTCCCAGGTCGAAGCTGCTGATACTCAATACGCCCAACAATCCCACGGGACGGGTGTTCACTCGAGAGGAGCTTGAGACCGTCGCCACGGTGGCCCTGGAAAACGACCTGTTGGTCCTATCGGACGAGATCTATGAGAAGATCCTGTACGATGGCCACGAGCATATCAGCATTGGCAGTTTGCCCGATATGCGGGATAGAACCATTGTCATCAATGGCTTCTCCAAGGCCTATGCCATGACGGGCTGGCGCTTGGGCTACGTGGCCGCCAGGGAACCTTTGGCAAAAGAGATACTGAAGGTTCAGCAGCACTCGGTGACCTGTGCTAGCTCTTTCACCCAATACGCCGGCATAGTGGCGCTAACCGGTCCCCAGGATGCGGTCTCCCAGATGGTCGAGGAATACAGAAAGCGAAGGGACATCATCACCGCAGGCCTGAACAGCCTGCCAGGCGTATCCTGTCACCAGCCTGAGGGAGCGTTCTATGCTTTCCCCGATGTCTCAGCGACGGGCATGTCCTCCATAGAATTCGCAGACATGCTCTTGAGCAAGGCTCGGATAGCAGTCACCCCCGGGGCTGCCTTTGGAGACAGTGGGGAGGGACACATCAGGCTATCGTTTGCCAATTCGACGCAGTTGGTCGAGAAGGCCATAGAGCGGATGAAAGAAGTGTTGGAGGAGGCAAGCCAACACGCTGAAGTGACTGATAAGGAGGAACTCCGATGAATTCAGTGGATGCAATGGCAACGATCCTGACCGAACTTGATGAGACGCGGCTCGGCGAGATGGTCCCATTATTTGAGGCCTTTCAGGAGGCGGTGAGCCGTCTCGACGAGCTAGACCTGCAAGACGTGGAACCGGTAGTGACTCTCAGTGTGACGGAGGGCGAAAAATGAATCAGAGCGACTTGCCTTTTCTCACCATCGCCGAGCTGGCGCCGCTCATCGAGAGCGGAGACGTGTCGCCCGTCGTCGTGACGCAGGCGGTGCTGGAGCGCATCGAGGCGCTGGACGGACGCCTCAATGCCTATATCACTGTGTTGCACGACGAGGCCTGCCCTGAGCGCCGCTTCGCTAACGGTCGAAGGGCCATGTCGGCGGCGCGGGAGGCAGAAAACGCGATCCCGACCGGCGGCTACCTCGGCCCGCTGCACGGCGTCCCCATCGCGCTCAAGGACCTCTTCTGGACCCAGGGCGTCCGCACCACGGCTGGCTCCAAAATCCTGGCCGACTTCGTCCCCCACGAGGACGCCCACAGCGTGGCCCGGCTCAAAGCAGCCGGCGCCATCATCGTCGGCAAGACCAACCTGCACGAGTTCGCCTTCGGCGTCACCACCATCAACCCCCACTACGGAGCAACGCGCAACCCGTGGGACGCGGAACGCATCGCCGGCGGCTCCAGCGGAGGATCGGCGGCAGCGGTGGCGGCAGGGTTGTGCACCGCCGCCATGGGCACCGACACCGGCGGCTCCATCCGTATCCCCGCCGCCCTGTGTGGCATCGTGGGGCTCAAGCCCACCTATGGCCGCGTGAGCAGGCACGGTGTCGTCCCCCTGGCCTGGACAATGGACCACGTCGGCCCCATGACCCGTAGCGTGCGCGACGCGGCCCTGATGCTCAACGTCGTCGCCGGCCACGACTCCCGCGACCCCGCCTCAACTAACGCGCCGGTGCCTGACTTCACGGCTGGCCTGGATGCCGGTGTGAAAGGGCTGCGCCTGGGCGTGCCGCAGCACTTCTACTTCGACGACCTGGACGCTGAGGTCGAGGGGTGTGTGCGGGCGGCGATTGATGTGCTGAGCCGACTGGGCGGGACGATTGAGGAGGTTGCCTTGCCGCGACTGGAGTACGCTCCGGCGGTGTATTGGCCCATCAGCATCTCCGAGGCCGCCGCCTACCATCGCGACTGGCTGATAAACCGCCCGCAGGACTACGGCGACGACGTGCGCGAGCGCATGGAGCCGGGCCTGCTGGTGCCGGCCGTCCGCTACCTGCAGGCCCAGCGTGCCAGGCGTCTCATCACCGACGACTTCTGCCACGCGCTGCGGGAGGTGGACGTGTTGCTGGCGCCGACGACGCCCATCCCCGCTCCTCGCCTTGATGAAGCAGGGACTTCTGAGGTGAGAAGCTCGCTGTTGCGGCTGACTTCCCCCGCGAACCTGGCCGGGCTGCCCGCCCTCTCCGTGCCTTGCGGCTTCACTGACGCGGGGCTTCCTGTGGGACTCCAGATCATCGGCCGCGCCTTCGACGAGGCGACGGTGCTGCGGGTGGGATACGCCTACGAGACGACTGCGGGTTGGGGGGTAAGAATACCTCGCCCCTATTGCACTTGAGACTATCATGCCAACTACAAGCGATTCCATTGAAAGCACATCGAAGGCTGGGACTGTAGCCATGGTTCCTGAAGCCGAACGGTTCCAGACAGACCGCGTGCTCACCATCAGCGCGGCGCATGCGGTGCACGATACTTACACCGCTTTCCTGGCCCCTCTCTTGCCGGCCTTCATCGCCAACCTGGCCCTGTCCAAGACCGAGGCCGGGCTGCTGTCGGTGTTCATGCAGGGGCCGTCGTTGCTCCAGCCCTTCATCGGCCACCTGGCCGACCGCGTGAGCTTGCGCTACCTCGTCATCCTGGCCCCATCGGTGACGGCCGCGATGATGAGCCTGCTGGGCATGGCGCCGGGCTACGGGATGCTGGCCCTGTTCCTGATGGTGGCCGGTCTCAGTTCGGCCAGCCTGCACGCCGTGGCACCGGTGATAGCTGGGAACCTGTCGGGGCGGAGCCTGGGCCGGGGCATGGGGTTCTGGATGGTCGGTGGCGAGTTGGGCCGTACCCTGGGGCCCATCGTGATCGTCAGCGTGGTCCGCTTGCTGGGTCTGGGGGGCACGCCCTGGCTGATGATCGGCGGCTTCCTGGCCTCGGCCATCCTCTACGTCCGACTCAAAGACGTGCCGACGCTGCCCACCAACGCCGGGCAGGGGCTCCCCTGGCGACAGGCGTTGCGCAGCATGGGGCCGCTTCTGCTTCCGCTGACGGGCATCATCGTGACGCGTTTGTTTATGACCAGATCGCTGACCATTTATCTGCCTGTCTTCCTGAGTGAGGAGGGCGCCGACCTTTGGTTCGCCGGGGCCTCCCTCTCGCTTCTGGAGGCGGGGGGCGTGGTGGGTGCGCTGCTGGGGGGCACGATGAGTGACCGGCTGGGCCGTCGGCTGGTTCTATTTGTCTCTACGCTGATCACGCCGCTCCTCATGTTAGCCTTTCTGGCAACCGGTGGTTGGCTTCGGTTCCTGCTCTTGCTGGTGATAGGCTTCACTGCCCTGTCCGTCACCCCCGTCATCATGGCCCTGGTGCAGGAGAGCTTTCCTGAGAACCGGGCACTGGCCAACGGCGTCTACATGTCGTTGACTTTCGTCCTCGGCTCAGTGGTGATAGTGGTGCTCGGGGCGCTGGGGGACCTGTTTGGGCTGCGCCTGGCATTTACCGCCAGCGCCGTCATTACATTGCTGGGCCTGCCCCTCATTTTTCTGCTGCCGAGAAAGTAGCCATTCATGCCCTCCCCCTGATAGGAGGGTTAGGGTAGGGGTGTAGATCATGCTTCGGTTCATCGTACGTCGAATCTTCTTCATAATCCTGGTCTGGGTCTTCATTGTCTTCTTTTCCAATCTGGGGATGAGGATGGCCCGGAACTCCGAGATTTCCAGGCCGGATTACAGTCTGGTTGAACACAGCAAACACGCCTGGCAAGATACGCGCACCTTCCTCTCTGGTGTGTTGCGGGGGGATCTGGGGGCCACGAGAATCCCCAGCGGTCTGGTACCGATCAAAGACATTCTTGGGGAGTCCTACGTGAACAGCATGGGCCTGCTGCTCGTGGCCCTGGTCATTGCCGCTATCCTCGGCCTGGGCATCGGCAGCATGGCGGCACTGACGAAACGCAGGATGCTGGTGCTTCCGTTGCTCACCCTGACCATCCTGGGGATCTCGACCCCATCTTTCTTTGCTGGGCTGCTCTTGCAGGTGGGGGAACTGCGCTACCTGGCCATCACTGGGCGACGACTGGTGAGCATGGCCGGGTTTGGATGGGACTTAGAGCATATGCTGATGCCGGTACTGGTGCTGGCAGCCCGTCCGCTAGCCTATCTGACCCGCGCGGCTTTTCTCTCACTTAATCGCGTCATGGAAGAGGATTTCATCCGCACCGCCTTTTCCAAAGGGCTCTCCCTTCGACGGATCGTAAACGTGCATGCCCTGCGCAACATAGCCATCCCTTTGCTGACCGCCGTGGGCGTTTCGGTACGCTTCTCCTTGAGCACCCTGCCCGTGGTCGAGTTCTTCTTCAACTGGCCGGGCATGGGCCGCCGCCTGTTAGAGGCGATTAACACCCGCCAGACCCCGGTGGTGGTTGCCCTGGCCTCCGCTCTTGGGCTGACTTTCCTGTTAATCAACTTGCTGTTAGATGTCGCCTATCGCATTATAGACCCACGTGTGAGAGAACCATGATGGATTTTTTGAAAAGCATTGCTGGCAGCCTGATCAACCCCAAATCTAGATTGGAGAAGCTTCGTTGCTCAGCCCCAGAAGCTGAGAATGATTCAATCGGCAGTGCCCCGGCGGGAGCGCGCGGGCGACTGCGTCTCCGAAATGTAATTCTTAACTTCCCCTTCATGATTGGGATGGTAATCGTCCTGGGCCTGTTCGTTTTGGTGCTGTTTGGCCCGGTTTGGGCTCCCAAGAACCCCTACATTGCCGGGCAGCACATTGTCCCCCATTACGACTTTGAACTCCAGGAATACATCAGGCCGCCGCTATCGCCTTCACCGGAGTTCCCTCTTGGCACCGATCGTTGGGGGAACGATCTCCTCAGCCTGCTGATGCACGGAGCCCGCAACACCCTGGTGGCTTGTGCCTTTATCACCATGGTGCGTGTGATCCTGGGCCTGACTCTGGGTGGCCTGGCGGGCTGGAACGAGGGCACAACCTCCGATCAACTTATCATGGGCCTGATCGTGGTCATCACCTCGGTGCCGATGCTGATCAGCAGTATGATCCTGATCTACGCCCTGGACATTCGGAAAGGTCTGCCGGTCTTCATCGTCGCTCTGTCGGTGATTGGCTGGGCGGAGATAGCCCAATACATTCGCAGCGAATTCCTGGTGCTGCGCAAAATGCCCTACATCGAAGGAGCGCGGGCGGTGGGCTTAAGCGGCTTGGGCATTGCCGTGCGGCACGTGCTCCCCAACGTCCTCCCGCAGTTGCTGGTGATCTCGTTCTTGGAGATGGGCGCGGTGATGATGCTCATGGGCGAATTGGGTTTTGTGGGGGTCTTTATCGGCGGCGGCAGCCGGCTTGGTATACTACAAGACATGGCCCCAACCCAGATCTTCACCCTGGTGGAGGTGCCCGAATGGGGAGCAATGCTGGCCGATGGCTTTCGCTTTTTGCGTTCGAAACCCTTCGTGGTTTTCCCCTCGGCAGTGGCCTTCTTTATCTCGGTGGTGGGCTTTAACGCCCTGGGCGAGGGGCTGCGGCGCTTGATCGAGAAATCTGGCGTCAACACCGGCTTCCTGCTGCGGAAGCGCATGGTGCTGGTGATTGCTGGTCTGACCTTCGCCACCGTCTTTATCATCAACAACACCGGCCCGGCACCCTGGTTCGCCAAGGTGGCCCAGGCCTTCAGCGGCGATTTTGCCTACGAGCACGTCAAGGCCCTGTCCGAGATGGATGGGCGCGGCATTGGGCAGGACGGCGGAGCTCAGGCCGCAGCGTACATCGCCGAGAGATTTGAAGCCTACGGCCTGGAGCCAGGCTGGAAGCGTGATAGCTACATCTATCTTTTGGACGCCCAACTGGTGCAGCCCTTGGCCCAGCCGTATCTGGCTTTGATGGACGACGATGGCCAACCGCTTCAGGAGTTCCGGCACCAGCTCGACTTTGGCTTCGTGATCGAAGGACACGGCGGCGGGGGGGACGTGGAGGCGCCGCTGACCTTTGTTGGCTTCCGTCTGGGGCAGCATGAGTACACGTGGGAATCCTTCAAGGGGCTGGACTTGCGCGACCAGATAATCGTTCTGTTGGAGGGAAATGCTCGGCCCGACTTCGTCACCGAGGCCCTGATTCGTGGAGCACGCGGAGTGCTCTGGATCAGCGGCGATGGGCGCGACGATGTCCGCTCCCAGATCCAGTTGGCTGATCCCGATAGCGACTACTTGCGCAAGCCCAACATCCCCATTTTCCGCATTCGTCCTTCAGTCGCCAGCACCATCGTCGAACAAAATGGGGGGACGATGTCTGACCTTTTCGCCCTGGGCGGTGAGGTTGACCAGTCCGGCCCGGGCTGGTTCACCCGCGACATGGGGGCCGTCGTGCGCATGTCCTTGACTCTGAGTGAGCCTCAAAACGTCGAGATTCCCTGTGTGCTGGCCTATAAGCGTGGCTCTGACTTTGATCTGGCCGGGCAGTTGGTCATCCTGTTCGCCGCCTACGATGGCCTGGGGATGGATCCCGATGGCACGGTTTTCCCGGCTGCCAATCACGACGCTTCTGGCGTTGGCCTCCTGCTGGAGATGGCTCGACTGTGGCAAGAGCAAGACCTGAATGCTCGTCGGTCGGTGCTGTTTGTCGCCTGGGGTGGAGGACAGTTGGATGACTCAAGAGCAAAGGATTTCTTAGGAGATGGTCGCAACTTTCCCTATTTACCTGTCCGGACCATGTACCGCCGCTTTGCACCGGCCATGATCTTCCAACTGGATTATTTGGGGGCGGGGGACGATACCCTCTACATCCATCCCAATTCCAGTGACCGCCTGGGTAGACTATTGGCGGAGACCGCTACGGAGGTCGGCATATCCATCGTGTCCGAAGGAGGCGGCTCGCCACCTTACGACGATGTTGTGCCCTCTCGAAGCACTCAGTGGCTCTATTTCACGTGGTCGAATCCGGAGGTCGCGCTGGACGAGGACACCATCGAACGCATTGAGCCCGATAAGCTGCGGATGGTTGGGGAAGCTTTTGCCCTGGCCCTGACCAGGGTTGTGCGGCAGGCCAGCTATTGATATAACAACGAATTGGGAGGATTGACCGAATACGGCCAAGCTTACTCGATCTGAACCGAGTTCAATCGTGCAAGGTGGGTATCTTCTCAATATTTGGGGGAAAAGGGGGCATAGCGAGCATCCGCCGGTTGAGTAGACCTTCAGGTCGTATCGAAACCCAGGATGCGAGCGGGTCTACCGACAACCCGCTTGGCCTCGATACGTCGCTACGCTCCTACTCGGCCGGCGCTGGATTTGTTCTCCCCCGACTTTTTGAGAAGATACCAAGGTGGATTCGATAAATCCTGAGATTCGTCGTCATATGCGAGGCACCAACATGTCAAAGAAAACACTCTCTACACTGTGGATTATCACGGGCTTGGTAGCCTTGGTCTTGATGGCCGCCACAATTGGATTGGCTTCCAAAGCCAGGGCCAAAGCTGTTCTGAACAGCGAAGTTTATCTGAACAGAAAGGGTCTCTAGGATTTCGCAGGGCGAACACTTGTTATACGCCACATCTGGGCATTTGATAGAGCTAACCCCCAGATGTGGGAGTGTCATTGGCTGAGATTCGTGACTACCCTGCGAAATCCCA
>SDBT01001029.1_pt1 | contig 47370 bp, 41 predicted proteins | sample 2277101 | NCBI WGS metagenome assembly SDBT01 (sample SAMN10404973, study PRJNA504765) | marine sediment metagenome | isolation source: marine sediment core GS10_PC15, 103 cmbsf | place: Arctic Ocean: Southern Knipovich Ridge | collected 2010 | reverse complement strand
TCAAGGTATTCTTTACTACAATTTCGTCGAGATGACAAACTAAGTATGATAGTTCTTCATGCTGAATGGCTTATAGACCCGATAGACAAAAAAATAAAAACCGTTAAACTTTATTAAACTTTTATTCAACCAACCAGGATAAACGCAGACACCATCAGTGTTTCAGGATGCTCAGAAATGATGGTACTTCAGGATCAGGTGAAGAAATGAGGCATTATTACCACAAATTAGCACCAGATTAGCCCAAAATCAGCCCAAAATCAGCGAAAAGTTTAACGGCGTTATATTTGCTTTCCCCTTAAATCAGCGCCATTCGGCTGCCAGCCTCGTTCTACGCTGTCCGGATTTCTGGCTTTCCGGTTATCCGGCTTTCTCTTTATTCTCTGACATGAATTACGGGGACATGCTAGAAGTTAAATACTTCGTCCAGCTCATCATCTGGCACGTCGAACACCACGTTATGTGGAGCCAGTTTTTCCTCTTTGAAGAACAGGGGCAGTCGATCATCGAGCTTGGTAAATCCTGCCGCCGTGTTGAATTCGCGCTCCATCGTCAGTATCTTCTTTCCAAGAGCAACTACGTCGTCACTTGTCATGCTAAGTCCATACTGAGCGTTTATCATATCCACGATGCAGTCCATGGCTTCGGACTCATCCAGTACGCAGAACGCGACAAACAGGCAAAGCCCTGCGCTGTCAATGAAGGCTGTCGCGATCTGAAGATCTCTGGAAAGATCCACCTGGCCGTCAGGACTGAGAGGATCAACGTCTCCGCCAACCTTCAGTATATTGGCAGTTACGCCATATCCGGCCGTATGATCCGCGCCCATAGTGGAAGTGGCGTAAGTAACTCCTACGCCCTTACATGCTCTGGGATCATAAGCTGGCATTGCCTGTCCTTTGACCACAGGTACCCGTGTGACACCAAATGCCTGCCCCGTCAATTTGGCTCCACTTCCCAGGATGCGCCCCAACGGCGTGCCTTTGCCGGTTTCGTGAATCAATTCAATGGCACCCTCAGCATCGCCAAATTCTTTTATCCCTGCCTCCATGAGGACAGCTATGGCAGCGCCCATTTCGATGGTATCCAGGCCGTAATCGTCGTAGAGGCGATCCATATTCGCGATGGCATCCAGATCGTCGATCCCGCAGTTGCCGCCGTTGGCCCATATAGTCTCATATTCAGGCCCTTTAGTTACGTAGTTCCCATCTTTGTCCACGTAGATTCGGGAACACGCGATGACACAGCCCGGATGGCACGTATGTTTCACTACGCCGCCTCTCTTCAGCATGACATCCCGCATGGTCTCGCCGCCGATAGAATCCGCTCCCTCAAATTGCCCCTCACGGAAGTTGCGGGTGGGATAAGCCCCAGCTTCGTTAATAACGTTAGTGAGAACGTTGGTGCCATAGGTGGGCAAACCGTCGCCGGTGATAGGATGCTCTGAGAGCAATCGAGCGAATTTTCTGGAAGCCGCGTTGAAAATATCCCGATCCTTTATGGCCGGACGCTCAGTCCCAGAATCATCGACTATGATGGCTTTCAATCCTTTGGATCCCATTACCGCGCCTAATCCACCGCGACCAGCGTGGCGCGTTGGGCGGTTTTCCATATCAGTAACCGCAACACTGGCAGATAGCATTTTCATCTCGCCGGCCTGACCGATGGTGATATAGGATACCTTATCGCCATATTTCTCGGTGAGTTTGGCTACTGTATCGTAGTTGCCCAGACCCTTCAAATCGTCAGCGGCTACCAGTTTCACACCGTCTTTATTGACTTCCAGGGCATAGAGCTTATCATCAACCGGCTTTCCCTCCAGCACAATCGCTGCGATCCCCAGTCGTCCCAGCTTCTGAGACGCTGTTCCGCCAGCGTTGCTTTCCTTTATGCCACCCGTTAGAGGACTTTTAGCGCCGAAAGACATCCTGCCAGAACAGGGCGCTGGTGTTCCACTCAACAGCCCGGGGGCCATTACCAGCTTGTTGTGCTCATCCAGCGGATGGCACGTGGGTATTACCTCTTTGGAGATTATGGCCGAGGTCAGTGCTCGTGCGGCTAAGCCAGCATAATCACCTGAGAGCTTCTCTTTTGTGACACTTCCACTGCTCGCGTCAACTCTGTAAATAGTACCCATTCTATCCCTCCTCAGAATAATGGTAAACCTCTTCGTTATTCGCTTTGTAACCTCCAGATGCTGGCATTCTATCAGACCTGTGCTATCCAGTCAACAGAAAAACTCCACAGTATCTTCAGTGAGCGGCATCAGGGACATCTGACAATCCCTTGGGCATACAAGCAATCCGCGCAGGAGGGATCTGCCCCCCAGCAATCCCCATTAAAACTGGAGTATCCACAATTTATGCCACAGTCCACACAGGATGGAAATTCAAAAATACGTACCTTGTTGCGGAATTTGACGTAATCCTCACAAGTCCAGATCTCCAGAAGCTTCTTATCGCGCACATTGCCAAAGGTGTATCTCGACACATTTTTCATCCGGTCAAAAACGTAATATGGATAAGAGTGCATCAGAGCATAGCATGGGCTAACACCGCCATCCCAGCCGATAGCAACACTTCGGTCACCCACAAAATGGCAGTATCGATCTGCTCCCCATGACATCCTGGGATGGCTTATCATCCCCCACAGCAAACGCGAGTCGTCAATACGCGCCGGCCATCCGCTGCATTTTGGCAGTTCCACGCCGCCGTCGTATAATATCTCCTTCCGCATATCATCGGTGTGCGGCAGTAAATTGGTGACCATTATGGATGAAGCCATCAGGCGGCTGCCAAGTTGTGGCAGATCAGCGATCTCATGCACATTGCGCCTCATCGCCACAAACTCAATGCCCAGAACAGGATATTTACTTCGCCGTCGCCGTCTGATTTCATTGAGCGCATTTAGATTTTCTAATACGGCGTCCAGATTTGCTCCCAACCTTATATCTTCGAAGAGTTGTGGATGGCCGCTGTCGAGGGAAACTACGAGTTTGTCCAGCCCAATATTTACCAGCTCTTCAGCGAGATCTGAATTTAACAGTGTGCCGTTGGTACTGATAGTAAGCTCCAAGCCCATATTCTTAATAGCTTGCGCCATAGACACGATTTCCGGATGGTACAGTGGTTCGCCAAATCCAGCCAGGGCAACACTTTGTATATGGGGAAAATCCCTCAACTGCTCCACGATGGCGTGGAATGTGTCCATATCCATGTGTCCTATTTCATCAGACCATACGTTTCGCACACAGGTTATGCAATTCAGGTTGCATAGCGAAGTAGGCTCAATATAAACGCGGCGGACATCAGCTCTGGGACGCTGAATCACCAGACCATCCGCCGAAGACCAGATGTAAACTGCCTCTCCTTCGGTCAGTCCATACCTGTCCAGGTATCCCTCGGGTATGGAAATTTTTCCGTCATTTCCCACAATAGTTTTTGGCATTCAGGTTTGTCTCCTCTGATCGAATACACTAAGCAAGTTTAATGAATGATCTTAAAGTTCTTGTCAGTGTTAGGGAACCCCACCTATCGACGATAGTCGGGACATTCCTGTCCCGAACTGATACTGTTGGCGAACTCGGAATTGCTATTCGGTCGGGGTTGAAAAACCCCGACTATCGGTCAGTGGAACTTTATTGTTACCGATAGTCGGGACATTCTTGTCCCGAACTGATACTGTTGGCGAACTCGGAATTGCTATTCGGTCGGGGTTGAAAAACCCCGACTATCGGTCAGTGGAACTTTATTGTTACCGATAGTCGGGACATTCCTGTCCCGAACCGATACTGTTGGCGAATTCGGAATTGCTGTTCGGTCGGGGTTGAAAAACCCCGAATATCGGTCAGTAGGGACTCTTTAGCTTTCATACAGTATATATACAGCGGGCATTACTATCAAGTGAAAAAGCAATATGGAATCTGTGCTTATAGGCAGGACATCGCATATTTTTGATATGCTGGAGGTGCGGAATGGTTTAATCGGTAAGTAGCCTTCATTTTATGGATGGGCAGGTTAGGTGCTTGAATTTGCTGACTTACACTATGACAGGCGGGAGAACGGGCATAAAATCCTTTTGGACTACATAATTGAAAATTTGATGCCAAAACATCTCAGAAGTTTGCCAGCAGGGAAATTCTGTGCGCTTGACCCAATTCACCATAGGGAACGAAGGCATAATCAAGTTTATAGTCTCTAAACTCGATACCGATACCGGCTCTCAGGCCAGACGCGGTTCCCAGATCATTTCCACCTACAGTGTATCTATATCCTGAGCGGAGATTCAGGACACTCATTATCTTATACTCCACGCCCAGCCCCATATTCATATCGCCGTCCGTTGGCTGATTTATATCGGTCGCGAAGGTAAGAGCGCCGTCTATCAATCTGTAAGCAGCGCCGATTTTCACATTCAACGGCAGGGAAAATGATTCCTCGATGAACGTCATCTTGCTTCCCAGGTGCTGGACATTCAGTCCCAAAATCAGTCCGCTACCAGGCACGAAGTATAGACCGCCAAGATCCACAGCGAACGCCTGCGCCTTTTCCTCGTCTATTTTCTCTTGCAGGAATTTCGCGTTGACGCCTATCGAAATGGAGTCGTTCAGCCGCTTTCCGAAGGACAGCCCCAATAATATATCATAAGGATGGAATTGCCCCTGTGAGTCGCCATTTTCGTCAGTCTTATCTAACTCACCCATAGATACGTATGAAACGCTGCCCGCCAGCGTTCCCAGGTCACCAATGGGATGGACGTACCCCAGAAACTCGTATCTGATGTCCTCGAACCATTCATTGTGCATGAACCCCAACTGGTTTGATTCCACATGAATCAGACCTGCCGGATTCCAGTAGGATGCGTAGACGTCATCCGCCGCTGCAACGTATGATTCACCCATTCCCACAGCTTTGGCTCCCACGCTTATTTTCAGAATCTGTGCGCCTCTCGTGCCGGCGTCCTCATGTATCTTTTTGGCTGCACACTCCATGTTGATAGCCCACAGCATGATAGCCATAACCAGCATGATACAGAATGGCTTTCGCATTAGCCGATCCTCCTTAAACATAATCTGCTGTTAAGTCTTTCAATTGTCTAATTATACCTTTTAGTATCGCGTTTGTCAATCGAATTCCTGTGCTGGGACGCTGTTTGCATTTCCCCCCCACTTACCAGGATATTGCTGATCCAATTGAATGGCTTCTTCATGCAACCGAGTAAATGCAAACAGCATCATTTGAAATTTCAGAATTGACATGACCAACCTCAGGTGATAGAATCCTTTATGTTGAGCGTAGTAGTCAGAATACAAACCTAATTGGTATTAACAGTATAACATCAGGAGGACAAAATGGCAAAGAAACTGAAGGTAGGCGTAATAGGATCAGGATTCGCAGGCCAAGCGCACATGGATGGCTATAGCAAAGCGGAGGATGCGGATCTGATAGCTGTGTGCGATGTAGGCGAAGAGCGGGCAAAAGAGGCGGCTGAAAAATATGGTATTCCCAACGTCTTCACTGACTACGAGGAAATGCTAAAGCTGGACGGACTGGAAGCCATAAGCGTTTGCCTCCCCAATTTTCTGCACATGCCAGCGACGGTTGCCGGACTTGAGGCAGGCAAGCACATACTATGTGAGAAGCCCCTCGCAGCAAATGCGGAACAGGCGGAAAAGATGGTGGCCGCGGCGGAAAAATCCGGTAAGACGCTGGCTATGTCACTCAATTTTCGCTACCAAGGGACAGCACTCACCGCCAAGAAGCTGATAGAAGCCGGTGAATTGGGCGAGATATACTACGCTAAGACGGGTATGTTGCGCAATAATGCCATACCCAAAGGCTGGTTCCACGTGAAGGAACGTTCCGGCGGCGGACCTCTGCTGGACTTAGCAGCCCATGTATTGGACGTAACGTGGTGGCTTATGGGTCGTCCTGAGCCGGTTTCTGCATCTGGCACCACCTTCGCCAAACTCGGCGTTGCTGGCAAAGGTATGGGTAGTTGGGGCGTGGGTTACGGTGATGGCCCCGTTGACATCGAAGACCTCGCGATGGGTCTCATTAAGTTCAAGGACGGGCAATCCATCTTTGTAGAAGTAAGTTGGGCGCTGAATAGTCCGCCAGTTCAGTATTGCAATCTTTTCGGCACAGAAGGCGGCATGTCGGTCTTTCCTGATTTTGCTGTCCACAAAGCTCCGGCTCCGAAAATCGAGATGGAGCCAGGGCAGGACAGAATCAGAGAATTCGTCAGCAACATTCTGAATGGCACAGAGCCACTTGGACCCGGCAGCGATGGACTGACGGTTATGCGGATGCTGGACGCCATATACAAGTCCGCCGAAACAGGAAAAGAGGCTGAAATATAGGTCTATGAGTCTACAGAACTGGCATATAGATTTTGGCCGGTTTTCTGGCCTTCTGGCTTTCACCGCGTATCCTGGGAGCGCAGGCATCTTGCCTGCATTGTATGGCCACAAATCCCTATGATTGGTTATTTGCAGAGCATCATTTCTGGGGAGCGTCGCGGCTTTTTCCCCGCTATTCTGAGGGCCAAGTTTCTGGTGCTTAGCTGGATATATCTTGGGATAGTAAAGCTGCGTCGGTGGCTCTACTCTAAGGGCGTCCCGCGCGCGCGAAATTTGCCATGTAAGGTCATCAGCGTCGGGAACGTCGCTGCGGGGGGAAGCGGGAAAACACCGGCTGTGATAGCCATAGCCCGGATGCTCAAGGAGCATAACGACCTGGGTATCGCTGTTCTATCCAGAGGCTATCGCAGTCAGGTTCGCGATTCTGCTGTCGTATCTGATGGCGAGAATATCCTCCTGGAGCCAGCGGAAGCCGGAGATGAGCCGTATTTATTAAGTCGCAGCTTGCCCGGCGTTCCCATATTGATCGGCAAAGATCGAGTCCAGACAGGGCTTATGGCCGTCCGCAGATGGGATTCTCAGATCGTCATTCTGGATGACGGATTCCAGTATCTCAGATTGGCGCGGGACGTTAATATTGTCACCGTAGATGCCACCCGGCCCTTTGGCTTTGATCACGTTCTCCCACGCGGCTACCTGAGAGAGCCTCTCTCTGTCCTTAATTATGCTGATCTTATTCTATTGACGCGGGTGGATCAGTGCAAAGATCTGGATTATGTGCGCGATAGACTGACCGAGATTGCCCCATCAGCCCCGATTTTCGAGAGCATATATAGGCCGAATTCACTGTGCTCGCTGGATACACAGCAGGAGATGGCGCTGGATGCCATACGCGGCAAAAAGCTCCTCGCCGTCTGCGGTATAGCCAATCCTGCTTCATTTGTCGAAACGCTGGAAACTCTGAACCCGGCGAAGGTAGAACTGTTGTCCTTCCCTGATCACCATTCCTATCCTCTTCGCAGTATCCAAGCCATAGGGCAGAGGACGGCAAAATCGGATGTGGACTTTATCGTCACCACAGAGAAGGACGCGCAGAAATTGAATGCTATTGAGGATCACCCAGTTCTGAGCTTGACAGTGGAGCTGAAACTGGTAGGTACCTCAGCCGGTAGGTTTGCGGAGCTTATACGAGAGCGATGTGGTCTATAGAGCCGATTGAGCAGAGCGTAGGGATTCACTCCGGTTCTGTTGCTGATTTCGGGAGGATGCTGGCGGCGATGCCTGCTGCGATAACTGCTTTTATCAAATCAATAAAGATAAAGAAACCAACAGCCAACTGCATTGTCTTCAGGAAACCTGTTCTCATCACAATGGAAAGCTGGACTGCTCCGAAGATATATATTATGCACATTCCAGCCGCCATGATCAGCAGTTGAAAGTGGAAGCGCCTGACAGATACGTATCTATTGGTGAGCCACCCTATCACCAAAGCCGCTGGTATAAAGCCGATTATATATCCTCCTGTGACACCAGTGATAGTCGCCAATCCGCTGCCGCCGCCGCTGAACCACGGAAGTCCCACAACCCCAAGTATCACGTAGAATATCTGGCTCAATCCGCCGTAGTATCCACCGAGAGCGATCCCGCTCAGAAACACTGCCAGCACTTGACCGGTAACAGGAACCGGCGTAAAAGGCAATGGTATTCTGATCTGAGCCAACAATCCGGTCAGACAGGCAAAACTGAATGCAAGAGCCAATTTATATAAAATACTGAGTTCGTCACGCGATCTGAAGACCGTATGCCTGATATGTCTGTATTTGATAATTGCCTGGTCTGATCGCATGTATGATCCTCCTATACTTTGAGCAGTTCTCAATACTGTATATTCGTATGTTAGGTTTCTGTTTCAGGAATAAAAGGATAGCATATACGGACTCTGAGGTCAATGGTGAGTTTGGTTTCGCTATGCGAAAAGCTCTTGCCAGAGGTGACAGAAAGAGGTATGATTGTGGATGTCATAATTAGCTTGACTTTGTCACATTGGCTGTAGGTTGGGTCGCATCAACAAAATACAGCTTAATAGTGCTAATATAGTCAGTTTCGCAGCATCATAATTGAAATATTAGTGACTTAGACCCAACATATTGCTGTCCGTCTAATGTGACAAAGTCAAGTTAGTTCCCATTTTCCATATATAGATGCGAGTTGATGAACGCTACTATAAACAGCGAGGATAAAGGAGAACATGGAATATGTCTGAGAAGGCGAGACTTTTGGCAATTGATCTGGGAGCGTCAAGCGGACGAGGCGTACTTGGCACACTGAAAGATGGAACGTTAAAGCTTCAGGAAGTTCATCGGTTTGCCAACGGTCCCGTTCAGATACTGGATAGCCTGCACTGGGACGTCTTGCTGTTGCAGGAGGAGATAAAACACGCACTGGAAGTCTGCGCGAAGGAATATGGATCGGAATTGGACGGGATCGGGTTCGACACGTGGGGAGTTGATTTTGCGCTCATAGGCAGGAATGATACGCTCCTGGGACATCCCTATCACTATCGCGATAAGCTCACCGATGGAATGATAGAGGAGGCGTTTCGCCGCGTGCCGCGCGAGGAGATCTTCCAGATGACCGGAATCCAGTTCATGAAGCTGAATACCCTCTACCAACTGCTGGCCATGTCGCTGGCGAATTCGCCGCTGCTGGATGTGGCGGAGACGCTGCTTATGATGCCTGATCTATTCAACTTCCTGTTCACAGGAAAAAAGGTTTCCGAGTTTACTATCGCCACTACAACACAGTTTTACGACCCACGGGAGAGGAGCTGGTCGAAGCCGCTATTTGATAAACTGGGGCTGCCGTTCCACATCCTGCCGGAGATCGTGCCAGCGGGGACGAAAATTGGTACACTTCTGCCCAACATAGGGGATGACGTGGGGCTGGGCGAAGTGCCGGTGATCGCCCCGGCGTGTCATGATACAGGCTGCGCAGTGGCGGCTGTCCCGGCAAAGGGCGAGAATTGGCTGTATATAAGCTCCGGCACGTGGTCGCTGATAGGCGTAGAGATACCGGAGCCGATCATCACGGATCTCGCCCTGAAGTATAATTTCACCAACGAAGGCGGTGTCGGCGATACCATACGATTACTGAAAAATATTACGGGGATGTGGCTTATTCAGGAGTGTCGCCGAACATGGGACGAAGCTGGCGAAAGCTCCTCGTATGATGAGCTTGACCAGATGGCCGAGGAAGCGCGGCCGCTGGTGTCCATAATAGAGCCTAACTATGAGCCATTCCTGAGTCCCGGCGATATGCCGACTCGTATAAGGGAATTTTGCAGAGAAACCGGCCAACGCATCCCTGAAACAAAGGGCGCTGTAATACGCTGCGCTCTGGAAAGCCTCGCGCTCAAGTACCGATGGGGTGTGGAAAAACTGGAGGAGATATTGGGACGGCGGCTGGACGTAGTTCACATTGTTGGTGGTGGCTGCAAAAACGAGCTTCTGTGTCAGTTGGCCGCCGACGCAACCGGACGACAGGTAGTAGCCGGACCTGTGGAGGCAACAGCTATCGGCAATATTATGATACAGGCTCTGACTATGGGATACGTGGATTCCATCGCCGACGCGAGAGAGTTGATACGCAGATCATTCGACGTGGTCACCTACGAGCCGAGGGCAACAGCCGGATGGGATGACGCCTATGAGCGATACTTAGAGATAGCGGAAAAAACTGTAGGACTTTGATATACGTGAGGGTAGAGATATGATTATTGGTATTCCCAGAGAGATTAAGGATAATGAGAATAGAGTAGGCGCGACGCCGGAGAGCGTGAAGGCTTTTTGTGATTCAGGTCACCGCGTACTGGTGGAAATGTCCGCCGGAGTGGGAAGCGGGATCGCTGACGAGGAATATGAGGACGCCGGCGGGGAAATTATCCGCGCTAAGGAAGATTTGTCCGCGCAGGCGGAAATGATACTGAAAGTTCGTGAGCCGCTGCCGCCGGAGTATGGGCTTTTGAGAGAGGATCAGATACTCTTCGCGTTCATCCTTCCCGCGCGAGACCCGGAACTAACAAGGGTGCTGATGGATAGAAAAGTGGTGGCTATAGCCTACGAGGAAGTGCAGATGGACGACGGCTCTCGCCCGCTGCTGGCATCCATGAGCAGGATAGCTGGAAGACTGGGTGTGCTTATCGGCGCTCAGTATCTACAACTGATAAACGGCGGGCGCGGAATACTCCTGAGCGCGGTACCGGGCGTTAAGCCGTCCAACGTGATGATCCTGGGCGGCGGAACTGTCGGAACTAACGCAGCTCTAGCAGCAGCGGCGCTGGGCGCTAAAGTATCGGTGATGGAGATAAGGCAGGATCGCATCCGCTACCTGAACGAAAATCTGCCTGATAATGCCACCGCGATTATGTCCACTCCTGAAACGCTCAGGGAGAAAATAAGGGAAACCGACCTGATAATAAATGCGACGATATGGCCGGCGGACGCAGAGGATCATCTGGTCACGCGGGATATGCTTGCTTTGATGAAGCCGGGATCGTTGATAGTGGATGTCAGTGCCGAAGAAAATGGCGCAATCGAAACCACAGTAGTCAAAACGCACAGCGACCCCACATACGAGGTGGATGGGATACTGCACTACTGCGTGCAGAATATGCCCGGCGCTGTGCCGAGAACCGCTACTCCAGCACTTGTCAGCGCGGTACTACCATACGCGCTGGAAATCGCTGACAAGGGATGGAAGCGCGCACTGAGAGAGAATAGCGCGCTGCTAAGAGGGCTATGCTCTGCTGGTGGCTGTGTAACCCACAAGGAGGCAGCAAGAACTCAGGGATTGGAGTATCTTCCGGCAGAGGACGCGCTGAATTCTTAATGAGTTTTGGTAAAGTGGAATGCAATTCTTGATACGAGTTTTTCAGTTAGAGAAGCAAAGTCTTGGTAGGGTGGGTAAACGGTCTTTGATTTACCAATCAAAGACCGTTTACCCACCCCTACAACTCTACCTATTGCATAAGTGAAAAGATCGTATTCTTGATTGATGTCGGAGAAAAGATGCTCTTGATTCAGGACTTATCCAGCATTCTGCGTCTGCCAGATAACAATCCAGATTCCCAGCACGCACAATACAGTTCCCAGCGCCATTTTCAGGGTGATCTTTTCGCGCAACGTAATCGCAGAGAGCGGTACGCCGAACAGCGGAGCAGTTGAGGATAGGATCGCTGTTCTGGCAGGCCCGGCGTATTTGATCCCTGTCATAAAGAGCAGGCCGCCAAATCCGATCCCGAGCATACCGGATAGGGAAAGTATCATCAGAGAGTTTAAACCGCAACTCCACGGCTTCATATCACCCTTTCGGAAGTAGATAATTGCGAGCAGTACCAGTGTCATAAAAGGCATGCGAATGGCTCCAGCGAGTAACGGGTCCAGATTTGTCATGGCAAAGTCCAATACCATCGTCCCCACTGCCCAGCAGAACGCTGCACCCAGGATAAGAAATACGCCTCGCCAGTAATGCCTGCGCGCCTCGTCTGATAGCTTTTCCGACCCGCGTTTAGGGGCTGTTATCAGATAAAGTCCCGCAACCACTATGAATATCCCGCCAATGGCCATTATAGACAGGCTTTCACCACCGATAGTCATGGAAAAAGGCAGGACAAAGATAGGATATACTATGGATATTGGCAGGGACTTGGACGCACCCACGATACCCATACCTTTGATATAAAGGGTGTCACCCAGAACGAGGGCAATGAGGACAGATAGCCACAGGTAAGCAACGGCGGAGAATGATAGAGTTGCTAACTGCTCCATTCTGCCAAAGATGGCAGCAGCAATAATGAGAAATGCTGAAGCAGATATACCGCGAAAAGCGTTAATCCGCATGGCATTGAGCTTATCTGTCTGCGACTTCAGCAGTATAGTAGAAACAGCCCAGAGCGGCGCACATGCCAGACCGCCGAGTTCTCTGATCAAATCTGTTTTATCCCTTATCTAAATCTGTACACATGCACAGCGTATGGCTCAAAAATATCCCGGAACGAATTTCCGGATACATCCAGACTTCTCCCCTCGGACAGAACGTCAAGCGAGCGCGCAGAAAAAGGCAGTTCTGAAAACGTCACTTTTGCAGGCCCGACAGTCGTATTCGCCGCGAACATATATGTGACACCATCATGCTCTTTGACTAATATTTCAATGCCGCTGTCGATGGAGAAACCCATTTCTTCATATTCCAGCGATACGTTATTGGCGATAGTAGGCGACGCCAGAACCGCGGACAAATCGCCCAATTCGCGGACAACTTTCTTGAGATTGCTCCAATGCTCGGACGGTTGAGGCATGGAATGAGTTCCCCAGTAAAGTATGCCGTTCACGCCGTGGATGATGGCATTGTAAACCATAAATCTCATTTCCTCGTAGGTGGGATAGCGCGGGTTATCCGGATTCTGCTTGTCGTCCCATGCGAATCCCTGCGCCACCAGCCACGTAGCTTGCTTTCCACCAGCGGCTTTTTTCAGCTTGTCCACGTATTCTCCGACGCAGCTTATTGTCTGGTTCGCCAGGTCGGTCTGCTTGCCGTTGGGCATCATAGCATAAGTTTTGTCAGCGTCGATGTCTTTAGCGATGACCGGATAGACATCGCACGCGATAATGTCCACGTTCTGGCTGAACTTCGCCAGTGTTTTCCACGTATTGCGCGGGGCATGATTGATCCACAGCAGATGTCCCGGATCCAGTTCTTTTACCAGCTTATGCCCCTGCGCCAGTCCTTCCGCCGATGCCCGCTTCTGGCCGGGGTCTTTCCACGTCCACGCTGGCTCATCCATGCTTTCCCACGTGAGAAGCGCAGGATGCCCTTTGAGTTCGTCGATCCTCGCCTCGATCCAGCGTTTGCGCTTCTCCGCATCTTTGGAGAGATCCATCCTGCCGCCCAGAGATACCCACGCCTTCAGACTATACTCATGCGCGCCGTCCAATTCCTCCTTAGACCCGCAGCGCACCAGATTAAACCCCGCCTCCGCAAGCTCACGGAATGGCTCGTCGCTCTTGGGTATGTAATAAATGCCTAAAGGGAAGAATCGCTCTCCGTCAGCTAATACGGTGTTGTCATCACTCAACCCACCCGCCAGCGACGCGGCATAAGCCCTCTTAGACCAGAACGCCGATGAACATAGTATGATTATGACTATCATAAGAATGCTATATCTCATGCTCTATCGCCTCGCTCACCTCGGTTGCCTTTATTCAGTGATCGCCTCGCGTATCCATCGTTTGAGCGTGTCGATCTCGTCGTCTCTTGCCCTGTTTAGTGCGCTCAGAAATCTTAGAAAATTCGCCATATTCCTCCCAGTTCTAAGAGACCTGTTATGCAACACTTCCGGGTCATCTGGAAGGCCAAAACTCTCTGGAGAGAGCTTGTTTCGTTCAGCTCTTTCATAGAGCCAGGCCTCGAAGTATGGTGAGATCTGTATTGCTTTGGATGTCACCTTCTTTCCGTCATCATTCCGGCTTTCCATAAGTTTGATCGAACCTATGGCAACCTTTTCATCATATTTCTTCAGGGATTCAGGCTGACCAGCTTGAGGATCTTCGTCGATAATGCCCACTACCCTTTTCCGCCCGGCTTCCCGTTCCTTCTCCACTCTACCCAGAACTAATATTCTCCCAAATGCATGCTCCACCTGATCCGGAACAAATCCCATCTTAAACATCAGTTGTCGGTCTTTGTAGCACTCAACGATAATCACTACCCCTCCTCCTCAACAAAGGAGTCCAGACTCCCAAGGAAGTAGTCCAGATTGGCAAATGGATCATAGACCATTATCTTTGATTTTTCCTCGTCATCGAGGCACTTGACTTTTGTCTGATAGTCCTGGAAATATGTGATAAACACATTCACATCGTCTTTCGGCACTTTCTCAAGGACTGAAAGGAAAAAATATGGGTTGTGGGTTGCTATAAAATATTGGTTTTTCTCATCAAATGCGATCCGCTCACCAAGTTGCCCTGTATAGTAGGGAAAGGTATGTGACTCAGGTTCCTCAAAAATCAGGGCGGAGTTTTCGTTTGACTCTATGGCGATGGTATAGAATATCATCCTCTGCATCGTATCTGATGCCAGTATATAAGGATATTGGATAATTGAATCCATGTCCTCATCTTCTATCTGCTTCTGGAATTCAAAAGCGTTTTCATGTGTGCGAAATACAAGTTTGAAACCAAAATCCTTGAAAAACCTAGCCATGCTAGCTTTAAGTTTTCTGTTTTCCGAAACTAGAGTAAACATATTAGAGCCATGCGGAGGCATGAGGGAAAAAGACTCCTTCCCTTGAAAATCGCTCTGTTTCTCGAAAGTGTAGTATTTTATAAAACTTAGATCCGAAAAATGTTCCTGAGAGCCTTTTCCAGAAGAATCTAGCTGCCAAATTCCCAGAACAACAGAGTCAGTACCCTTTTGCTCGCTTTCAGATATTTTGAATATAACAGTTAACCTTTCATTAGAATATCTGAGTCTCGCGCCTTTTATGTAGTCAGACTCAATCTCTATTTCAACTGCTTCGTCAGTTAGACCATCGTAGAAGAGATTATGGGCATACTGAAATCTCACATAATCATTGAGAGATCCAGTGCTATGACCACCGCGACTCAACAGACCAAGCGTCTCAAGTATATTAGATTTGCCGGCGTTTGGTTCGCCGATGAACAGGTTTATCCTTCTGCAATCGATCTCCAACTGCTTTATAGATTTGAAGTTCTTCACCGATAGCTTGTGTATCATCAGAATCACCCACCCTTTATGTAAAATGTAGGGAAGAGACTATGGACTGCCAATCTGGCGAAATAGCGCAAATAAGGATAACAGATATATAGTGGGATGACAAGGATATTCGCCTTGATAGCAATCTGCATACGGCATATAAAGCTTTGGGTAGTTTACTGGCCAGGCTTATAGAAAGGGAGGAGAGCAATGCGCAGTGAATAACCTGCTGCATCGTTTCACGGGATGATTCTGCTTTCACATTGTCTATACATAAGTCCCAGAAGGTGAGCGTATATCATCATGAAGTAGATGTTCACAAACTGTAGGGCAAATTTCGCTATGATCGCTCCAGAGACAGTTCCGATAATTACTGCTACGGTGAAGTAAGCGGCAACGCTAACGCCGGAGAAGAGAGCCAGCATCAGTTCCGCGATGAAATATTCTTTCTTTACTTTGATGATCGAACTGATCACGCCTACGAAATTCACTGAATTCAGGGCAGCGTCGGTCATTACGGATGCGATCAGAGCCATTGGATAATACAATCCCCCAATAGCTACCAGTCCCACCAGTATGAAACTCTGTCCGCCAGCGATGAATTGTTCACTAAAAATGGCTTGGTAAATGAGGTAGGCAATGGCAGGGAGGAAGGCTACCAATCCTGGAATCGAAACTAATATCAGTGGGCGGGCAACGTTGTCTATTATTTCTGTAATATCCGGCCAGTCAGGTGGGTAATTTCTGCCGCGCGCTGAATATCTCATTACAGATATGAAATACGCGCTCAAATATCCCGCCAGGAAAACGCTGATAAATATGCTCCCGTAGAAAAAGATCGTCGGGAGGCTGACGATGAACCGGACCACAGTCGCAAACACAGTTCCACCAATGAGAAGGTAGATGCCTGAGCCGGAGAATGGGTATTTGAAAAGTCCGGGAATATTATGCCAGAATGGCTTTATATTCTTGGGTATCTCAAGACCAGCAAATTCCTGCTCAGTGCAGATCTGCCTCAGTTTGGATACAATCGCTGGTGTGCCTGGTCTCAGACGCAGGGCGATCTGTAGCGATCTTATGGCGTCTTCGCGCTCTCCCAGTCTCAAGTGGACATTTGCCAACCGAATCCTCGTCTCAGCCGAGTCGCCTTCAGTGGCTATCCGCTCGTTCAGGCTCTCGGATCTTTCTATCAGCTCTGCCCTTTCCTCATGTGACAATTCCACTTCGATTACCATAAGGCTGCCCTTCTCTGCTCTGGAAATGCTGGTATTATTGACACCGGTTCGAGCGGTAGTGCCTCAATGGCATAGTCGTCTATGACTTTGTGTATCGGTCAAATAGTTTAGCCCTGTATCTGACGTTTGCTATTGACGGCACTGGTGGAATCTGATAGTCTACCGTATAATTTTGGAGCTATACGGAAAATGGGATTACCAAAGCAGATGGGAATGACCACGGAGAAGGAGCAGATGATGGATAAGGATGACAAATACTGGGATATGAATCAGGAATTTCACAAATCTAAATTTGAGGAAGGATTGAACTATAAATCCTATATGAACGCCAGCGAGGAGGAGCAGCAGTCGCGATGGCAGGGCGTCTATGATAATGTGGCGCTGACGGATGCTCAGAAGCAAATACTTGGTGGATTTACAGGAAAAATGAATGTGTTGTGCTTGTCCGGGGTGTGGTGTGGCGATTGTGTGAGGCAAGGGCCAATACTTCAGCGTATCGCCGAGGCCTCTGACGTGATCGACCTTCGCTACCTGGACCGGGATGCAAATCCGGAACTCCGGGATCGCCTGCGAGTATTGGGCGGCATGAGGGTGCCAATTGTGGTGTTCCTCAGCGAGGATTTTCTTGAGTGCGGTCGGTTTGGCGCGAAGACACTTTCCACGTACAGGAAAATGGCAGCGGCACAGATCGGGCCTGCGTGTCCTACCGGCATAGTTCCACCACCTGAAGATGAATTGGCCGCTGTGACTCAGGAGTGGATGGATATGTTCGAGCGGGCGCAGTTGGCGTTGAGATTGTCACCTATGCTCAGAGAGCGATACGGAGACTAAGTGGTTTAATCGGCAAATAATATATGCTTTCCATAAAGGGCAGGTTTGGGGTTATCAAGTTGATGAAAGCTATACTCGTTATTGAGATTGCTTCACCAGATGTCAGTATATCAGCATGATAAAACCTGCCCCTACAAAACTATCGTTACTTACCGATTAAACCACTAAGTCCGAGGGAGCAATATGGCGATCCAGAGGATAACTGTTTTTGAATTTGCTCCGACGGCGGATGAGATATGGTGTATACCACGCCACGATAAGGACGGATACGCTCGCTATGACGCGGATGACGGATTGGTCTCTATTCTGGACACGGCGCACGATACCAAGCTCCGGCCGGAGATCATCACGAACTATGCAGGCGGGAAAGCCACCAACGTGGCGCGGGTGCTGGATCGGCTTCTGATGGACAAAGATGATCCATACGTGGAGCTGATAACTTTCCTCCCACCACCTCCCGATGGGCCGTTGCGGGAATTAGAATTTGGGAATGCTGGCGGCGTATTTCTCCGTCCATCCACCGCTGCGGGTATCTACATTCAATGTCTGCAAATAGCTGGATTACGCAGAGTCAGGCCGCATTTCGAGGTTGTGGATGAACTCGCGGAGAGCGGCAAAATGCAGACCACCAGAAGCTGTATCGAAATCACGCTCAAAGAGGACAGCGGAAGCCTGAACTTCAGTCCGCGTATCGTATGGTCGCAGAGAGCGGCTGACGCGGTGCTTTCGCGGGTGGCTGAAGTCACGCGGGATGCTGATCTGGTGGTGATGGCTGGATCTCCACCGATATGGAATGTTCAACCGGGAGCGCATCTTACATCGCAAAATTTCTACGCGGGAGTCATGGATGCCGTTGGGCCAGACTGCCATGTGTCAATAGACACGCGCGGGCGATATTTGCATGATTGCCTTATGTCGCAAAATTCACCGCGTTTTGCTTTCATGAACAGGGATGAGTTCGGCGATCTGGCGGGATCATGGAGTCGACTGAGTGAAAGATTCTTCCCGGGCACGCTGCTGGTGCATGATAAGCAAGGCTGCTGGGTGTGGGATGAGAAGCTTCCGACCTACGCAGAGTCGCTATCTGAGGCTGAATTCTACCCGTCGATGCGCGTTCCGAAAGTATATTCGACCATCGGCGCTGGCGACGCGATGCACGCTGGCTTTCTCAAGGAGTGGATATGTGCAAAATCCGAGATGTCGCGTGGAGAGCGTGTTCGCCGCGCTGCTGTCTACAGCCAAATTGTAGCTGGTTTCGCCGTGAGTAACGAGAGAGCAACACACGGGATCAACGCTCAAGAGATCGAGAGCGAGTATGGGAAAATTTTGACCGAAATTTGGCATGATTCACACTGAAAACAATAGAAGGGAGCATAATCTATGCAGGATCAAGAACCCAGGAAAAAGAGGGAAATTCGCACTCTGGACATCACCGATCTGGAACGGATCGAACGGTTTCGTCATGCCGGTTACGGCGGCTGTGTTTCTGATGCGCTGAACAGCCTGGGAGTGCGCGACACCGTCTTTTCGGCAGATTTCAAGGCACTGCGTCAGGGGATGCAGTTGGTCGGTCGCGCGCTGCCCATTAAGCTGCATTCTCAGGTGGGCTACCACAATCTGCCCGGAATGAAAGAGGAAGTAGATAAGAGATGGGAAGCGGAGGGCGGTCATCCACAAAAGCGCATGATGCGAGCAGTTGCCGCCGCAGAGCCGGGCGTTATACTGTGTTTCGATTGCGGAGGCGATATGCAGCCAGCGCATTTCGGAGAGATGAGCTGTCAGCTTGCATACGCACACGGCTGTCGAGGCATGTTGCTGGCTGGTAACTGCCGCGATACGCAGTATGTACTCAAGATGTCGGATTTTCCCATGTTCAGCTTCGGCACGCGCCCCAATGCTTTTGGCGGGTGGGTCATAACCGAGGTTGATAGGCCTATCTTTCTGCCGGGTCATCTGTCCCACTACGTAAAGGTCCTGCCGGGAGATTTCATCTTTGGCGATAACGACGGCGTGCAATTGATCCCGAAGGACCTGGTGGATGAGGTATTGCTGCGCGTTGAAAGAACCTTTGAAAAGGAAAATGAAGAACGTAAGGCACTGGCCGACGGAATGCCTATCGACGAAGTCTACCGCGTGTTCGGGGTGCTGTAGCTGAGTTATCAATGTTATACAAATTCCATTTTATCAGTGTGCATTATAGGCGGTACTGGAAAGATATTGTTAGCGAATTCAGTTCCTCCTGATCACCCCCATCCTAGCCTTCCCCCATCAAGGGGGAAGGCTAGGATGGGGGTGATCAGATATACCGTTATTGGGCAAGATTAATGCACAATTATATTATGGAATTGGTATTGATTGACAATGTAAGATTAGGATCGAAAGGAACAATCATTATGCCAAAGGAAGATAAAGCGCCTGGAGCGGCAGTTCAGGATGCTGTAAACACCAATTCCAGCCCGTCCGACCTCAAGATCACCGATATGCGTATGGCGGTGGTCTCTAGCAACTATGATTATCCCATTATTCGCCTTGATACAAATCAGGGAATCTACGGCGTTGGCGAAGTTCGGGATGCAGGACATAAGGAGAATGCTCTGCAATATAAAAGTATACTCCTGGGGCAAAATCCCTGCAACGTTGATATGATCTTTCGGGCCATTAAGCGCTATGGCAACTCCGGGCGCGAGGCCGGCGGAGTATGTGGTATTGAACTCGCCCTGTGGGATCTGGTGGGCAAGGTTTATGGAGTGCCCTGTTACCAGTTTCTTGGCGGGAAATACCGCGATAGAATCCGCCTCTATGCCGATACACCCTCGCCCAAAGAGCCGACACCAGAAGGCTATGCGGAGCGCGTGCTGGATCGAAAGAAAATAGGGATGACTTACATCAAATTCGACATGGGTATGCACGTTATTAGAGGGTACGTCGAGGACGGCGTTGTGGGAAAGCGGACCAGATACCAATATGGTCTGGGTCGCCGCTGGGCTGCGCGGGGGAGTTCGGTGGGAACTCAACTGACCGACAAGGGCATCGCGCGCTTTGTGGAGATTGTGGCGGCTGTCCGTGAGGCGGTGGGATGGGAGATACCGCTGGCAGTTGACCATTTTGGCCCTGTCACTGTCAAAGATGGCATCCGTCTTGGCCGCGCGCTGGAACCTTACTGCCTCGGATGGATGGAGGACATTATTCCCTGGCAGGATGTGGAGGGCAATCGTCAGGTCACTCGCGCCATCAATGTGCCTACTCTAAACGGCGAAGACATCTATCTGCTGGACGGCTGGCAGGAGATGATTGAGAAACGCGCTATCGACATTATCCAACCTGATCTGCTCTCGGCAGGTGGGATGCTGGAAACGAAGAAGATCGCCGACTACGCCGAACGCTACGGATTGCCTACAGTGCTTCATTTTGCTGGATCGCCTATTGCCTTCATGGCGAATCTGCACTGTGCGGCAGCCATCCCCAGCTTCATCGCGCTGGAGAATCACGCGCTGGATCTGCCCTTCTGGAAGAATTTGGTTACCGGTTTGCCGGAGAATTTGATAGAGGATGGCTATGTGCGCGTACCGGAAAAGCCGGGGCTGGGTGTCGAACTTAACTATGAGGGGATTGAAGAAAATCTGCGCTTCCCCGGTCTCTTTGAGCCGACTGACGAATGGAACAAACCTAAACTGGGATTCTGGCAGCCTGATAGACGCTGGAGTTAAGAGGATTAGCCACAGAATTACACAGAATTTAAACACGAATTATTACGAATTTCCTGTCTCCATATTCGTGTCATTCGTCAATTCGTGTCATTCGTGATTATCCATTTTCGTAGTAGACGCCATGAGCATTAGCTCACACGCAATGACAAAGCAGTATTGGGAATTATGGAAACCATAAATTCTATACAAGGAGCAAAAAATGGCTAAGTTCGATGTTATGAAAGGATTGTTTGGTCTTTTACCTACGCCATATACTGAGGATCTGGAAATTTTCACAGATGATCTGAAAAGAGTGGCTAATTTCTGTTGCGAGTCGGGGCAACACGGCATTGTATGGCCTGTGATGGTGGGTGAATTTTACTTCCTGGGAGAGTCGGAGCGCGTAAAGAATTTGTACGCTGTATTGGAAGAGGTAAACGGCAGGCTGCCTGTGGTTTTCGGGTGTTCTGGAATTTCCACCGTTCAGAGCGTAATATATGCCAGAGGCGCGCAGAAGGCCGGGGCGGATGCAGTGATCGCTATGGCTCCCGCACGCGCAGGAGCGAAACTAGGTATTGATATGTTCCACAGGATCGCGGAAGTATTCGACGGTCCTATATTCGTTCAGAATTCAGGTAGTTATTCCCCTCTCTCCGGGGAACAGATCTCGAAATTGATCGATGATATACCCAGTATTCAATACGTAAAAGAGGAGCGGAACCCGGGTCCACGCAATATAGAACAGGTAAGCAAGCTGGCTGGCCATAAGCTCAAAACCATCTTTTGTGGATCGGCGGGGAAGCAATTGCCTGCTGAGATTAACCGGGGCGCTAACGGGTGTATGCCTGCGTGTGAAATTGGGGATGTCCTTGCTAAGGTATTCGAACTGTGGTGGACTGGAGATGAGCAGGCCGCTCGCGATTTGCATACGCGGGCGCTTCCTCTGATAAATCTGGAAAATCACGCGTTTATGCGCTACATACTCAGGCGTCGAGGTGTATTCACGTCAATGGCGGAAAGAGCGCCCTCAAGACAATTGGATGCGGGCAACAAGCGTGAAATATCCATACTGCTGAAAGCCATCGAAAATGATCTGAACGGGTTCCCATTTGGGCCTGAATAATGTCTTATACCTGTTTCGGTTAGAAATGAGACTGTAGTGACAGACCTATGTGTCTGTCCGTATGTGCCAAAACCCCGATACCGGGCGCACACACAGGTGCGCCACTACAACGCTAATGGGTATCGTTTCTAACTGAAACAGGTATTAATAATGGGGGAGGGTAAACGCTTTATGATGAAATCATAAAGCGTTTACCCTCCCCTACGAAAGCGATGAGGAGGAGAACGAGTAGATGAGTTATCAGAGGGAGTTTGATAATAAGCTAAATGTCGCTATGGTGGGTGTTGGCTCACACGCGTATCGCAATATTCTGCCCATTATGACCTATCTTCCGGTGTCGCTGCGCGCTATATGTGACATTAATGAGGAACGAGCGCGAGCCACTGCTTCCCAATATGGTGCGGGAAACGTATACACGAACGCCGGGGAAATGTACCAGAGCGAGGATCTGGATGCCGTTTTCCTGTGTGTATCTGCGCAGTTGCATCCGCAATTGGCGTGTGAGGCGTTCGATGCAGGCTTGCATGTCTGGCTTGAAAAACCGCCGGCCATGCGAGCTTCGGAGATAGAGGAGATGATCCGACATCGAAAGGATAGGGTGTCAGTAGTGGGATTCAAGAAGGCGTTTATGCCGTCAACTCAGAAGGTTATGGAGATATACTCCACTGAACGCTATGGCCCGTTGAAAAGCATACTGGGGGTATACAGTATGACCATCCCTGAAAATGGCGAGGAGGTACTTCGCGAGCGTATGTCAGTGAACTGGCTTAGCAACGGCTGCCATCCACTCTCCCTCATGATAGCAGTTGGCGGCTCTGTGTCTGCTGTTACGATGCACCGGGCGGCAGACGGCGGCGGTGTGTGTATACTGGAGTTTGAGAGCGGTGCTATTGGCAATTTCCATCTGGCAAACGGTGGAAATAATTCCCAACCACTAGAGCAGTACAGTTTCTTTGGCAACCACTGCCATACAGTAATCGACAACAGCTTGCGCGTGACCTTCCAGCGCGGGATACCGTTTCAATATGGGAAAACCACAAACTATGCCCCCGAAGGGTTTGACAGCGGGGCAATTGTCTGGGAGCCACAGAGCTGCTCTGCTACTCTTGAAAACAAGGCGCTCTTCACCCAGGGAATGTATAATGAGATGCGGTATTTCTGTGATCAAATTCTGGATGGCAAGCCGGCTGTCAAAGGCTCTCTGGAATTCGCTCTTGAGGTGATGAAGGTCTACGAGGCAGCGCTTCTATCAGGCGGAAGCAGAATCAGCATCATGTAGGGCGTAAACGACCACCAATGGATGAATTCACCCTTAGCAGACGCGAGTTTCTCAAGTTAATGAGCATAGGAGGTATAGTGCCAATGGTACAGGAATCAGAAGGGCAGCAATCAGAGAGAAAGCCCAATATACTACTCATTTTAGTCGATGATCTGGGGTATGGTGACTTATCAAGCTACGGTGGGGAGAACTTGAGGACACCACATATTGATAATCTGGTCGCTTCAGGCGTGAGGTTTGAGAACTTCTATGCCAACTGTCCGGTGTGTTCGCCGACGCGCGCTTCCACAATGACCGGGCGATACCCGGATATGGTAGGTGTGCCGGGAGTTATACGCACCCATCCCATGTCGAATTTCGGCTACCTCTCTTCGGATGCGGTCATGCTGCCGAGGGCGCTCAAGCCTGCTGGCTACAACACAGCCATCGTTGGGAAATGGCATCTGGGTTTGGAGTCGCCTAACACGCCCAACGAACATGGCTTTGATCACTTTCATGGCTTCCTGGGCGACATGATGGAGGACTATTACACGCACCGAAGACATGGCAATAACTACATGCGACTTGACCATCAGGAGATCGATCCAGAAGGCCATGCGACGGATTTATTCTCGCAATGGGCGGTTGAATATGTAAAAAGTCAGGCGCAATCGGATCAGCCCTTCTTCCTCTATCTGGCCTATAACGCGCCCCATACGCCTATTCAGCCGCCGGAGGAGTGGCTGGAGCGCGTAAAGGAGCGAGAACCGGGAATTGACGAGAAAAGAGCCAGACTCGTGGCGCTGATAGAGCACATGGACGATGGGATCGGGAAAGTGATGGGTGCGCTGAACGAGTCAGGCGCTAGTGAGAATACTCTGGTTATATTCACATCGGACAATGGTGGTCAACTCAATATCGGGGCGAGTAACGCATCTCTGAACGGCGGCAAGGGACAGATGTATGAGGGTGGCATCAAGGAACCTATGTGCGCCGTCTGGCCTGGTCGCATAGAACCGGGATCTCACAGCAGCCGGGTCGCCCTCACGATGGATCTGTTCCCAACGATCTGCGAAGCCGCTGGAGTTGATTTTGACCACGAGATAGATGGACAGAGCATCCTTCCTGATATGCTTGGGAAGCCTCACACAGAGCAGGATAAACGTTCGCTCTTCTGGGTTCGCCGCGAAGGCGGACAACGAAATTTGGGTCAGGCATTCTACGCCGCGCGTCGCGGCGATTGGAAGCTCCTGCAAAATAGCCCTTTTGAGCCATTCAGGCTCTATAATCTGGCAGATGATCCGCAGGAAGAAAATCCGCTGGATAGTAAACATGAGCAGTATCGAATACTCTCCACTGAATTGCAGAAACATATCATAAGAACCGGGGCTGTGCCCTGGCAGAAGCATCCTGTGGAGCTTTAGGTTCGTCCAACTTGAGTGTGGTAGCTATCAGCTATCAGTTTATTTCCTCACAAACCGCATCTGCTGAATTCTGTTATTAATCTGCTTAAAGAAGGAGCTGCTATGAAGCAATTCTCGATGATGATACTATTTTTGATCATTTCATCCCTCGCAGGAGGTGCTGAATTGGATGTTCTTCGATTGAGCGATTGCGAGTCGCTGGATGGCTGGAATTCGGGTGGCGGCGTTCAGTTAGTCAAAAATGCTCATCAGGGCAAATCTGCTGTCACTGCCAGGATGCCAGCGGGGAAAGTTGGCGCGCTCAGGCTTAACTACGCCGACACGGGGATTGATCTGTCAGAAGCTCACTCCCTTAAATTCTGGTGGAAGGCTGAAGGGAGTGGACTTCGGAGCCTTATGATCAAAATCCGTAATTATCCTATTGCTGGCGGCATGGAGGCGGTTTACCGCGTCTGGGATAAGGGAAAATTGCCGGAGGGCTGGCGGCGTGCCTCTATTAACCTCTCAAAACCGCTTTATGACGACTGGGGTGGCAAGCCGGATCTGAAAGCCCGCTACATATCCTTCCGCACGACAACTTCTGCTAACGCTGATGTCCGACTGTTTGTGGATGACGTTATTGCTCTGCCAAAGATTCTCCAATGGCAGGTCAGCTATTCAGTGTCAAAAGCGAATAGTCTGACTGTGGTTGCTAAGAACCTGACGAATGAGAAGTTATCTGTGAGCTTTGGCAATGGTGGGCGAGTCCTGAAACAGATGGATTTGCCGCCGGAGGATGAGGTTAGTTTTGAGCTTGAATTGGATTCAGTTGCGCCGCAGTTTTCGCAGCTTCAACCGTATGAAATGCTGCCGCTGAAAATATGGGCAGAGATCACCGATCTGGAGGAAACCCGTATGTATGAAACGGTCAATGTAATCAAGAAGGGGGAATTACCGCAGCACCCTCGATTGCTTTTTAATCGTGAAGGGATTGAGGAGCTTAAAGAGCGCATAGACAAATATGACTGGGCTAAAGCCGGTTGGAACGAAACAAAGAAGAGAGCCGACCGGGCGTTAGAGAAACCGGTAAAGCTCCCGCCGCGCGGCAGTAACTGGTGGCACTGGTATGCCTGCCCTGAACATGGGGCCGGGCTGCGCACCGGCAAGAAGCTGGGCGAATGGCAGTGGGAACATATCTGTCCCGTGGATGATAGAGTCCACCCCAGCGATCCGACGCGCCCCGATCGGGATTACGATGGATGCGTGATCGCCAGCGCACACAGCGGGATGGCGCGGTCAGTTCTGGAGCTTGGAATCACCTATCAGCTCACCGGCGATAATCGGTACGTGGAGAAAGCCCGGGAGATATTGCTTGCATACGCCGATCGCTACATGACCTACCCGCTGCATACGACACGCGGCGAAGAGAGGATCGGCGGCGGGCGAGTTGGCCCGCAAACGCTGGATGAATCCACCTGGATTATCCCCTTCTGTCAGGGCGCGGATCTGGTGTGGAATGAATTGAGTGAAGATGATAGGAATACTATCGCCCAGAAAATACTGCTGCCAGCGGCGAAGGAGGTTATCCTTCCGCACCGGATGGGAGTGCATAACATCCAGTGCTGGAAGAACAGCGCGGTTGGGATGGTGGGCTTTTTGCTGGGGGATGATGAGTTGATAAGTGAGGCGATCCACAATCCTGATCGGGGCTACTGGAAACAGATGCGCGATGGTGTGCTACCTGATGGCATCTGGTGGGAAGGCGCGTGGGGGTATCATTTCTACACACTCTCAGCTTTGTGGGGATTGACAGAGGCCGCTCGCAACTGCGGCATCGATCTTTATGGCGATGAACTTAAAAGCCTGTTCGACGGGCCGGTCAGGTTCGCGTCGCCTTCTCTGCGGCTTCCGGCTTTCAACGATAGCGGGGAAGTTGCTCTCAGAGGCCGGGCGTCCATATACGAATTGGCGTTCGCGCGCTACCGGGATTCGCGCTATGCGACCTTGATTTCAACGGGCAACCGGCGGAATGATTTTGCCCTGAGATTTGGTGTGGGGGAACTGCCATCCGAACCCTCCGTTGGTTGGGAGAGTGTCAATTATCCCAACTCAGGCTATGCGATACTTGCGCGAGGAGAAGGCGATCAAGCCACATGGTTCTGCATGAAATATGGGCCACATGGCGGTGGACATGGACATCCGGATAAGCTGAATTTCGTCCTCTATTCCGGCGGAGAGATCATCGCTCCCGATCCCGGCACTGCGCGGTATGGAGTTCCTATTCAGGGTGGCTGGTATAAAACTACTCTGGCGCACAACACCCTGATTGTGGACGAAACCTCGCAGAATCGGGCAGAAGGTAAATGCCTGGCTTTCGGCAGCGAGGATGGTGTGGATTACGTCATTACTGAAGCCGGCCCAATCTATGAAGGTGTTCGCTTTACTCGATCAGCGGCTTTGATGAACGAAAATTTGATCGTCTTTGTCGATCAAATTCGCTGTGACAGTGAGCGGCTTCTGGATATTGCCTATCATAATCAGGGCAAATGGCATGATCTACCGGATGGAGAGGATTGGACACCTCCAGACAAGCCGGGCTATGAGTATCTCCAGGATGCAACAGTCAGAAGGGCGGAGGCGGGAATTGACCTGTTCGTGAATACAGGAGAGAATCACCGAACGGCAATCTCTCTGATGACCGATAGTCCGATACAGGTTATCACGACAACCGGAGTCGGGAGACATGCCGCGGATCGCGTTCCAATGATGATCCTTCGCCGCCAGTCGGCGAAGGAGATGTCGCTTGTATGGTGTGTCTCTCTGGACGGAAAGCCGGTACAGATCGGCCTTCTGCCTGTCCAGGATTCGGACGGCGATGCTGTCTCATCTGCGGTTGCGATAGCCGTCCAGATTACGGCAGCAGACGGAGAGAAACGAACGCTGGTGGTCAACCCTGGCAGGCTCTCGTTGAGCATTGAGCTACCTGACGGATCGAAGCGCAGCGTTACGGGGATGTTTGCTGTAGAATAGGATATTCAGTTTACGGACGGGCATAAAGTCTGGATTACGTAAGTGACAAAAATAGTGCTCAATCGGATTAATTTTTGGGCTTTACAGCGGTATCTTGATCACCCCCATCCTAGCCTTCCCCCGTCAAGGGGGAAGGAACTAATGATTCTTGCTATCAGTGTTTTCATGGCTGAGAAATGGATACTCGTCGCAAGCCCTATATCCCTTCCCCCTTGACGGGGGAAGGCTAGGATGGGGGTGATCTGAAATCTATGAAGTTTCCTGAACTGGAGGCATATATGGCGAAACATATTGGCATAGTAGCTTGCAGCGCGGAAGGAGCGGCGCTCTGCTATCGAACCATCTGCGCTGAGGGGGCGTGCGAAATGGGTGAGCATAACCACCCTGAGATAACAATGCACACTCACCCCCTCGCGGAATACATGGTACATATCCGTTCAGGCGATTGGGAACAGGTTGCGCAGTTGATGCTTTCGTCCGCTCGAAAGGTAGCGGAGGCGGGAGCGGATTTTGCCATCTGTCCCGACAACACGATTCACGAGGCATTCGATCTGCTAGTAGATCGGTCTCCGATTCCGTGGCTTCACATTGCAGAAGCAGTCGGCGAAGAGGCTAAACAGCGAGGATTCAGACGCGTTGCTGTGCTGGGAACGAGGTATCTCATGACAGGTCCGGTGTATCCCGAAATATTGGGCGAATTTGATATTTCCTGTAAGATTCCCGATGCGGATGACCGGGATCGGATCAATGAAATTATCTTCAAAGAACTTGTGAACGGCATATTTTCTGAGGATTCGCGGCTCTATTTTAACGAGGTTATAGCGAAACTTAAAGACTGCGACTGCAAAGCGGTCATTCTGGGATGTACGGAGATCCCGCTACTCGTCGATCCCGACGACTGTCCGCTGCCGACGCTGGATTCTACGCGTTTGCTGGCGCGAGCGGCTTTACGGAAAGCCCTATCTTGGTAGGGGAGGGTAAATGGCTTTTGATTGGAAAATCAAAAGCCATTTACCCTCCCCTACACCAATTGCCTATGTGAGAACGTCTTATGGATAATGCAATTCAAAGGAGAATAAAAAAACCTATGGCCAACACACATGACAAACTGCCCAGGGAAGTCTGGATCGCGAGTTTTCAGGGTGGAACTTCGGGGACGACGTATCAGGAAAAAGTGGAAAACATGATCAAGCGCATGGAGAAAGCTGTGCCGCTTCAGCCGGATATTATATGCCTATCGGAAGTCTTCCCTTTTCTGAATCTGCCCGGCGGCAGGCCGCCGCTGGACGAAATCGCTGAATCGCCCATTGGCCCTATATGCGAGCCATTTGCCCGATTCGCTGCTAAAAATCGCTGTTACGTCTTCTGTCCTATCTACACCAGAGAAAATGGGCGTTTTTATAATGCTCTGGTGCTCATTGACAGAAATGGGGAGTTGGTGGGTGAGTATCGAAAGATGCACCCGACAGATGGTGAGATGGAGCGTGGAGTCAGCCCTGGGGCACTGGAGCCTCCAGTCTTCCAGACGGATTTCGGCGTGATCGGCGCGCAAATCTGCTTTGATATTGAGTGGGATGATGGCTGGAATCGACTGCAAAAAGCTGGAGCGGAGATCGTCTTCTGGTCGTCAGCCTTCGGCGGCGGGCGCGCTCTGAACGCCCGCGCCCAGGTCAGCAAATACTTCATCGTTTCCAGTACGCGTAAGGGCACTTCAAAGATCATTGATATGACCGGCGAGGATATTGCCGTGACAGGTATATGGAAGGATTGGGTGTGCGCCCCCGTGAATCTTGAGAGAGAGCTGGTGCATACGTGGCCGTTTTACAATCGGTTCAGTGAGATAGAAGCTAAATACGGACAGGCTATCCATATCACGACCTTCCACGAGGAAGAATGGAGCATCATCGAAAGCCGATCTCCTGATTTACTTGTGGCTGACGTGCTGAAGGAGTTTAAAATCCCGGCATATAGCGACTTTATTTCAGATGTGGAACTTATGCAAAATAAGCTTCGAGAGCGGGGAAACTAAGTGGTTTGATCGGTGAATAAGTATCACTTACTGACGTAGGGGCGAATCTCGTATTCGCCCATTCAGAAGGGCGATCACGAGGATCGCCCCTACGTCTGGCTTTCCAGCAGGGAGATTGTAATGCGAAGTAAAGGAGTCACCTGGCGGGCTATCGTTATTGGCCTCGTCCTGATACCACCCAATTCCTACTGGATCGCCCAGCGGTCGATAGTATGGGGTGGCTCTCCCACCTATATGTCCATATTCTATAACGTGGTTTTCAGTGTGGCCTTACTGACATTCCTCAACCTGGCAGTCAAAAAATTTCTGGAGCGATATGCGCTGGCACAGGGAGAATTGCTGACCGTTTATGTTATCCTGTGCATGGGAGCGGCAATGGCGGGGCTGGACATGGTAGGTATGCTGGTGACGCTTCTGGGGCATCCCTTCTGGTTTGCCACGCCGGAGAACGAATGGCAAAACCTGTTCCTGAAATATGTACCAGAATGGCTTTCGATTGATGATCCCAGGGTGCTGGCTGGATACTACGAAGGCGATTCGAGTCTTTACACCATGGAGCATATAAGGGGATGGCTTATCCCGGTGCTGTGGTGGTCAGGATTCATCGTTGTTCTCGTCTTTGTAATGCTCTGCATCAACGTCATTATGAGAAAGCGATGGACGGAGAACGAGAAGCTGAGCTATCCTATCATTCAGCTTCCGCTTGAAATGACGAAGGAGGGAGGCTCGTCTGGCTTCTTCAGCAATAGGCTGTTGTGGATCGGCTTTGCTATTGCTGGCAGCGTGAATATGATCAACAGTCTGCATTTTTTCTTTCCGACCATACCCAGCATCCCCATAAGAGAAATCAATTTAGGACGCTATTTCAACGAAAAGCCGTGGAGTGCTATGGGATGGACGCCGCTGCACTTTTACCCGTTCATGATAGGGCTTGGGTACTTCGTGCCGCTGGATTTATCCTTTTCCTACTGGTTTTTCTACCTGTTCTGGAAGGCTCAGTTTATCGGGGGCAGTGTCCTGGGGCTGCACAGTTTGCCGGCGTTTCCGTATCCCTATGCACAGGTATATGGCGCTCTTATGGGGCTGGTGATAATCGTCTTCTGGACTAGCAGAAGGCATCTCTTTGGGGTGCTGAGGCTGGCTCTTCGTGGACGGGCTGGTGATGACCGTGAGCCTATAAAATATAGAACTGCGATACTGGGCATAGCCTTTGGTATGCTGTTATTGACGCTCTTCTCCTACAGGGCGGGTATGTCTTTGTGGGTTATATTTGTGTTTTTCGCTATCTACTTTGGTATCTGTCTGGTAATCACCAGGATGAGGGCGCAGCTTGGGCCGCCGCTGCATGAGCTGAACTACGGAGGCCCGGTTCACGTCATGGAATGGATCGCAGGCACGCGCAGGCTTGGGGCATCGAACCTCACCATGTTCTCCTATTACTGGTTTTTCAATCGATCCTACACCTGCCATCCAATGCCGCATCAACTGGAGGGATTCAAACTGGCTGAACGCACCGGCATGGACGGCAGACGACTTTCGCTTGCCATGATGCTCGCTACCGTGGTAGGCGTATTGGCGGCTTTCTGGGCGTATCTGCATATGTTCTACAGGGAAGGCGCGGCTTCTGGGCTGGGATGGCACGCTTTAGGAAATGGAAGATGGTCATTTTCCCAGAATCTGCAAGGCTGGCTGAATCATCTTTCTCTCACTGATAGCGTCCACGTATCCTTTATGGGAATTGGGATGGTTTTCACCTTCTTTCTGATGGTGATGAGGACGCGATTTCTGTGGTGGAGCATCCACCCTATAGCCTATCCACTGGCTCGCGATTATAATATGAATCGGATGTGGTTCGCTATATTCATAAGCTGGGGGATCAAGAGTATGATTCTCAAGCACGGCGGTCTGAAGTCATACCGCAAAGGCGTTCCTTTCTTCATGGGGCTGATTTTGGGTGAGTTTATGATAGGCGGTAGCTGGAGCATTATCGGGATAGTATTTGGCATTCCCGTTTATGTGTTCTGGCATTAAATTGACTTTGTCATATTAGATCGCGATCCCGTCGTAGCCCAACTTTCTAAGTTGGCATTCTTGGGATCCGATGTGGAAAACCAAGATAGAATCTTGGGCTACTTCGGCTAAATGACAAAGTAATACTAGGACTGGATTCCAGCCTTCGCTGGAATGACATTGCGCGGATCTGTCATTCCAGCGAAGGCTGGAATCCAGACTAAACAATCCACTATTTCCAATAATGTCTATTGTAAAGTCAATTACCACCACTTTTGCTGGTAATTGACTTTACCGCAATATCCGTGTTCACGACAGCTTAACGCCGAATCGCTCCTCCAGATAGCCTTTCATTCTTCCGACCACGTCCGGATGTTCTCCAACAGCGTTCACGGTTTCTCCCGGATCATTTTTCAGGTCATAGAGGCATGGGCCTTTACCCGGGTTCTCTCCTTTGATATTCTGGAAATAATGCCATTTCGTGTCGCGAACAGCGCCGAATGCCCCAAACTGGGTGAATATTCGATCGTAGATGGCATCCACTTCGCCTGTAGCGAGTTTCCAGATGTCCTTGCCGTCCATCTCCGGCCCTTCTACGCCCAGCATTGAGAGGAAAGTGGGCATGTAGTCAATGGCGTTGGTGAGCGCGTCTATGCGCTTGCCAGCGAACTGGCTATCCGGATGACGGATAATCAGAGGAAGCCGGGCAACGCACGAATTGAGCAACCCCGGGGTCTTCTGGACACAGCCTTCCTCACCTACGTGCGTACCATGATCTGTGCTGAAGGCTATTATTGTATCGTCAAGAAGCCCCAGATCGCGCACTCTATCTACCAGATAACCGATCCATTGATCCACAAAGCTCACTTCTGCCGCGTAAAGCGCCTTGATGGCTGGCAGATCCTCTGGTCGGATGTCCTGCTTGCGCACACCGTAACCGAAAAGGAAACGTTCGCATGGATAGTTGTCATAATACATCTTCTGGAAACGCTCTGGCGCGTCCCACGGTTCGTGCGGATCGAAAGTATCCATCCAGAGCATAAATGGCCCATTGTCCGCGTTGCGCTCCAGCCAGCGCGCTGCCGTCTGACACGATTGGGCGCAGAAATAGTCCGCTTCCGTAAGCCGATCCTGAGTATTCATCATATACTGACGCATATTTCTGTCATATCCCTCGTTCCAGAGATGCTCAGGCATGTGCTTTTTTGGATCGAACTTGTGCTTCGGCCCGCTCTGCCAACTGTCAGTCTCCTGTCCGCGGATCCATTCCCACGTATCAAAGCCCTTGTGCATGTTCATGTTGGGCTTGAAATAGTGATAAGTGTCAGCAATAAAAGCAGTGGTAAATCCCGCCTTTTTTACCACTTCAGCGAATGCTATATCACCTGGGTCGAACGGCCGCCAGCCATTGTCCATAGGCATTATGCTCTTGCCTGTGAAGTACACGCGCCGCGCTGGAATAGTGGGCAGTCCATCCGCGAAGCAATTCGTATAAATAGTTCCCTCTGAAGCCAGACGATCCAGATTGGGTGTCTTGATCCAGTCGTTGCCATAGCAACCCAGATAGTCAGCCCGAAACGTATCAGCGATCATGACAATTAGATTCATAAAATGTGCTCCCCTTTCTTAAACCAATTGCAGGATGGTTCTTGATAGGCGCGCCGAGGCCGCGAGTATTCTGTTAAGTGAGTCTCAGCAATATTTCTGGAGTCTTTGGAATATACTAAAATCCCTCCAGCCCCCTTTTCAAGGGGGAGTAGCGGGCTTCGCCCGCCGGAGACACTTTATCCAAAACCAGCCTGCCAGACAACCTGCAAGATAATAAGGAAAATCCAACCATGTGAAGGAAGTACCGATGAGAGTGCGACCGATGAACGTCGCTCGAACTACTTCAAGAAAGCGCGGATGCCACAACTGCAAAAATTCCAGCGAGCATGTGAGCACAAAGACCCAGATGGCTACCGAAAGCGCGGAAACACGCGGCCAGAGGAGAGTAATCGCAAGACACCAGAAGATCTCATACATGATGCCAACTGCGTAGTTGTTAAACCACCATGCACAAGGGCCTCTATAGAATTTGCCGGCAAAACCGAGGAACGTTATTATGAGAAGAGATGCGAGAGTTATTAGCTGACGAGTTCTGGTACTCACTATCTACCACGTTTCATAATGTCCCTGGCTGCTTCTATTGCCCGGCGATACCTGGATCTTGTGGCTTCGTATGTCAGGTTGAGTTTCTCCGCGATCTCAGTGAATGATAGACCTTCAGCGAATCTCAACAACAGAATTTGCCTGTGCTTCTCTGGCAATTTCATCAATGTCTCCTTCACTATCAACTCTTCATTCATCGCTTTCCATGGGTCAATAGTTTCGTGAATCTGAACTTCAGTGGGCTGCTCTTTTCGACGCGATGCCCTGCGATGGTAATCGGCCACCTTGTTCATTGATATTCTGTGAAACCACGTAGCAAAAGCCGATTTGCCCTGGAAATTGCCAATGCAATCCACCAGGCTCATAAATATATCCTGCGTTACATCGTCCGCATCAGCCTCTGGTACCAGATTCCTCACTCTATTGTGCACCTTAGGGAGATAAGCCCTGATCAGAGTGTCCAGCGCCTCTCCGTCGCCGTCTTTGATCCGCTCTACTAATTCTTCATCGGTCAGTTGCTGTTCTATTTCTGTTATTATCGACATTGTAATATACCATGATTGTGAGACATTATCAAGCTCAATTCCTTGCCACTTTGGCACAGTCGCACATTACAACTCTCCCTGATTCCATACACTCCTATATTTCTATATCGGCAGAAATCTCCTTTACTTGAATTTTTGCAGTTTTTTCGGAAAGATCCGGGGATGGCTCAAATCGCATTAGCCAGTAGATAGGTTTGTATACTCAATGCTCACACATCTGCCGATAGTTGTATGCTAATAATCGCCGGCGGCGCCCACAGTGTGAGTTTTCTTGAGTTGGAAGATTTTTTCATATTGGCTGGACGATTCGGAGGAGAGTTGCTGCTGCATTTTCGCAAACCAATCCTGCATCTTTTTCATGGGGAAGATGTAAAGACAATCTTTCCCTGGAAGGCAGTAAAAAAGCAGGTCGGCTTCTGATTTGAGGAAACAGCCTTTGGTCTTCAGAGTTGCGTTGCTCAACGTCTCAAAGAAGAAATTGCTGGTTTGGTGGGCTTTCTGTAACAAAGGGTTGCCGCGACTCAAAACGTTACCCGATTATTTATTCAATGTCTATCAAACGGGCTGGCAGCCTCGTTCTACAGATTCCCTGTTGCTTTCACAGGCTGTCAGCATGTGGTACTATAAAAATCTAATGTGTCTGAATACTACTGAATAGTCAACTCCAGAACATTTGATTTGAGGGCTAACGATTTGCTCCTGGAGCCAACGACTATATATCTGTTTGTTTTGTCAGCCTCAAGCTTCGCTACGTCTTCTCGCAAACCCTGTATCAGAGTCGCCTTTTCGGTCTGAGAGTAGTTGGATCTGCCGTTTATGTCGCGCATGGTTCTTTCAAGATCCCGTATCTGCGTCTGGTTTCTGCCGACGAAAGTGGTATGCACTTCCAGCTTCATGTCAAACTGAACTGTATAGCTTCCGGGCTCCGTTATGGGATAGCATTCCAGCAAATTGGCGATCTCCACTGTGATAATTGATTCGGCCTCCAGTGTTCTTGCGTTTCTCACACTAACTTCACCGCCTGATGCTCGGTATGGGCGGGGGCGTGATAGCGGCGGCGCCGGTTTGGAGCAAGGTATCTGCTCACCCGAAGCCGTCTTTACCAACAGTTTAGTAAGCAGTATTTCATCGCTCATGTGATCTTCCCGCACCACCAGATCATCAGGGCCTACTTTGAGGCTTATTGTGGCTGGAATGGGACCCGTTAGAGCGTATGTACTCTGCGGTGATTCCAATTTCATAGCAGCAAGCGGGGCTTTGGGCTTTGGCGCGCTTTGCTTCCTTACTTTAGTTGTGGTACTGGGTTCTGTTCCAGTCTTAACTTTTGTTTGCTTTGCAGGCGCAATACTTGCGGAGGAAGTATCCAGCGCTGTGACCTGTCCTGTCGCTTCATCTACTTCTTCTGCCGCTGTGAAACCTGCGTCGGCAGCAACAAATTCTGTTTCTTCCTCCAATATTTCCTCTTCCGCTTGTACATCCGCCAATCCATAGATCTCTATCTCCTGGATCTTCCCCTTCTCACGCCGCATCCGATTACGATTTCGGCCGCGACCGCCCGGCAGCAGCGTATCATCGGAAGTCCCCCGGACCCTTACTTTGATCCTGTCAGTAATTGTCGAGACCTTGAAGCTAAGCTTCTTTTCCCTATTGTTCTTGACTTCTTCCAGAAGCACCCAGGTATCTTCACCTCTGCCGCCTGCGTGAATACTCATGGTCTGAATATTGTCAGTATAGAGATCAATCCTGCGTATAGATTTCTTCTCTGGCAACTCCACAATAACCTCTGTGTAATTTGTGATGCCCCGGCTTCCGGCTTGTCCCGATGGCGTTTCAGTCTCGCCCACGGTGTGTCGTTTGCCATCCACCATCAGGGGCGATGTGCATTTAACTCCGTCTTCGAGTGCGTAGTTTTCACTCCACTCCTGTTTCGCTATTATAGATTTGCCCATACCACATCCAGCGACTGCAATAACCATTAAAACACTACAAGCTATACAAAAACGGTATGTCATCCGCTTCACCTCCATAATGAAAGACCAGTATAAAGAATTAACCCCTCATATTGTATCGCAGATTCCTGCATTGGTCAACCGAAAACGATCTCCCACAAGCATAAAGTTTATGTCCCAAAGCCGTCGGGACAGGAATGTCCCGACTATCGTTGTTATGGAGAATATCAATGGTGATTGTGGGGAATATCACTACAACCGATAGACGGGACTTTCCAGTCCCGTTCGGCAGAATGAAACATTCCATCATGCCATTACGCCAGATTCTGGACGAAAAGTTTGTGCTTGGCAGGCCGAAAAAAGTCTTGACCAGCATGATTTTATTCGGTATACTACCCATATATGGTGAGGTGCGGTAACTATCCCCGGCTGGGATCAGATGCCTATAGTAGAATTCCTCAGACACCAATTCAGGATCTGGATTCTGGAGAAGATATGGTACGTGATAGTCAAAAAGTCACAAACGTGAAATATGATCTTGGGCAACGGCTGCGGGAACTCCGCAAGGCCAAAGGCGATGCTGTAGGGCACTCGATAACCCAGGAATCAGTAGCGAAAGCTCTGGGAGTACGCTATGCCACCTACAATAGCTGGGAAAATAACCGTTCAACGCCGAGAAGTATGAACGATTGGTGTAAGTTGGCGGATCATTTCAACGTCACCATAGATTATCTCATTCGCGGGGGCAGCGCTTCATCGGTCTATCTGGCTTCGCTTTCTCGTGAGGATAGAGGAATACGCTGGCGATTGACATCCAGTGAACTGTCTGATCGACAGGCAAATGCTGTGCGGGTATTCAGCTTGTTCGCCGAAGGCAAATCAGACGCCGCGATCATGAGCATTATGAAAGCGAGAATGCCGGAAATTGAGAACATGCTGCTGGATGCAACGCGCGACGGCCCGGTTGAGATAAAAGCGCTGAAGAGGGCTCAAGATCTGGAGGAAGCTCTCAAGCAGAAATATAAAGGAACTGAGGGTTTGTTAGATGCTCGCGTGTTCTCTATAGGGGAAACGAACCCCATCTTCAACAAGATACTCGTGGGGTGGGGCGCGAAGGAATATCTTCTGGACGAATTTCAGAAGCCATTTGCATCGCGAATGACTATAGGCATAGCCGGCGGAACTACGCTGTCAAATATGTTCAGATTCATCAAGCGCGGCGAATGTCCTCACATGAGTATCTGTCCTCTATGTACCAGCCCCACCGAGGTAGCCATCGGCGTTGATCCAAACACCATCATAGGCGATCTGGCATACAGACAGCAAAACTACATAGATTCTATAGACGCTTATACTTTGCCTTACGTTAGCCGCGAATCCATGAGCATTACGGGTGATGCCGGGAAAGTGCCTCCAGAAGCTCTATCGGCGAGGCGGGTTCTGGGCAAAGCCGCCAACGTGGACATGGCATTTCTGGGAGTTGGCGCGCTGGATGACATGATGTCCTATATGATGGGCGAATTCTTCAGAGTGCCCGGCGGGATGACGATGGAGGAAATTCGCGAGAAAGCTATCGGTGATATACTATATCATATAGTTGATAAAAAAGCCCGGATAGTGGATCAGCATTACGATGACTTCGTCTGTGCTATTGAACTGGATGTCCTCAGAGAGATGGTTTCGGAGGGAAAGCGCGTCGCGCTGGTAACTCACAGCGGTCGGAAAGAAATGTCCCGCGCCGTTATAGAGGCGCATCTGGTAAATGTCGTTATTGTGGACGACGTTCTGGCGAGAAATCTGCTTGAGGACGCATAGCGCCGCCTGAATTTCCAGCCATTAGTATCATTCGTGATTTTCATTTCCGTTAGTAATCTTCGCTCTCACCAGAGAATGCGCTGAAGTCCGTTTTTGCAATCATAAGTGCCAATATGACGGCAAGTCCGGCGGCTGATACAGGAACGTGCAATGTTTTCATAATCATCAGCATCAGGTCAACCACCAGCCGTTGGTCAGACCTCTTTTTCTGTTCGTGTACCTCTTTAAACGCGGATATAGGTTCAGACAGCCGCTCTTTCACCTTCACCCAGATTACTCTCGCCATTACCTTGTAGTTGGGGAAGGCGGATTTACCCTTGCTTTGAGCCGCCTCCAGTGCGTCGATGGGTATGTTCATAGCGAGGATTTCTGCTATAAGCTCAATGCCTGACCGGGGTATTTCCATCTTCATACTGAGAATCGTCAGTTCTTTGAGATTCAGAGCCAGAGGAGATCGTATTCCAAACACTTCAGCCCACTTCGCATCTCCTGTGTAGCTCTGGTCAGTCTCCAGATCAGCCGCAGATGCAATAGCAGCCTCCATGACTCCCATCACTTCCGCCAAAGAGAGAGTGCATGATTCGACAGGAAGTTCCTGCAATTGGCTCTTACCTTCCCTCAAAGACTCAAGCTCTTCCGATGAGATAAGCCCCTGTTCTTCGAGCAATTCCAAATTTGCAGGTGATATGTCGGACCCTTTTTGCTGACGGCGGCGGGAGATCGCATTGACGATTGCTAATAGAGAGCACGCGACAACGGCGAGCACAACCAGAGCGATGGCCAGTATATTTACCATTGGGCGTTCCCCCTCCCTTAAAAACCGCGCGTTCTACCTCAACTGTGCAAGAAAATTCTCCATATCCTGGCGGAATGGCTCTTTCAAATCGAGAGCTATCTGAACAATTCTGCCAACCCTATCCGCGTCCAACTTGACTGCATACGCATGACGAAGAAAATGATGGAAACGCCGCAGTTCATCCAGCAATTCAGCAGTGGAAGAAGAGAGTAGAGCGGGTCTAATACCTATAATCTTCATTTTCATTCGGCGCAGTAAGTCTGCATGATAACGAGTTCCCTCTATCTGATTTTCAAAAAAGTTCGCTACCACCTCAAACAACCTTTCATATGCGCCATAGAGATTATGAATCCGATATGCTATACTGTCAACACCTTCTTCGCTATCCCTGAATGTTGCCTGTCGTCTGAAAATATGTTCGTAAACCCGTTCTATCAGATCGTAGCTTTCCAGAAATTCAGCTTCAAGGAGAGCAATCTCTTTCTCATCCATAGACCTTCGAACTCCTTTTCCTGATCCAATCAGGGCTGGGGTGTCTATCCAGATCGATCACATCCACCTCTTTCTCAGTAGCATCTTCCAGTTCTTTCATTATAGAAAGGGTATGCCGGGAGCATCCACCTACAGCCACGTCAACATCGGAAAAAGGATACCAGCGGTGTGGTTGGAGGAGCGATCCTGTGATATAGGCTTCCCGAATGCCGTATTTCTCCCGATTCTCCTTGAGAGTTTTTTCTACCACATCCAGCAAGGCGCACCTCTCTTTTTCGAGACGCTCTCGCTCCTGCCTCAATGCGCGATCACGAATGCTGGTATCGAACGCCGGCACAACTATCGTCTCCGGATATTGGGAGCGCAGGCATCTTGCCTGCAAAATGAGGAAAATGCAGGCAAGATGCCTGCGCTCCCAGGAAATGCTATTGAGATCCAAAATAAAACGGATAAACTCTTTTTTGGGTCTTTTTGCGCTTATAGTTACGGGTAAGCTCTATGAATATACCCACATCTCTTTCCAGATCGGATTGTGTTCCGTCAAAGTAGAAATTGCGGATAGGCAAGTTCTCATGGTCACGGGATACGCTAGGGTACACGGCTTCTGAGGCGATCCCGTTCATGCAGGTGAAGGGGCTTATATCAGCAATGCCGTCCGCGCCCTTCTCATGAAGGTATATTGCTCCGCCAACACTCAACACCATCTCGCCCAGGCAGCCGTAATAAGGCAGATACGGAAGACCATTATCCAGAATGATTTGCATGTCCTCCGGTTCCTCATAGCCCTTGAAATCTTCGTGGAATACGCTCATCAGCGCGTGTTCATCTTTCCGCTGAATATGGTTTTTCAATTTGGCTACCGCCATTTCTATAGAGAAGCGTTTCCCATTCTTACGAAGGGTCGCCAGTTGATCGTAGTTCGTGTACCATATCCATTCCGCTATGCCCGCCAGCCACACTTCAGCGCCGAAGCTCTCTATGACTTTGATTAAATCCCCATTGCTGAAGTTATTATGTCTACAGAATATCTCGCCCACAACGCCTATCAGCGGAAACTCCGGGTCGTAATTGGCAGGGATGCCCCTGAACCGCTTCCTGATCCCTTTGAATACCTGGATGAGTTCCGCCATGCGCTTCTTGTCTGAAACTCCAACTTTTTCCAGTACAGCGCAGACTTCATCCAGGCTTTTTTCGTAGGCTTCCTCTGTATCGCCCTCATTCAGTTCGTAAGGGCGTGTTCTATGGAGTAAATATCGCAATATATCCCCGCAAATCAGCGACCGCCATGCCGTCCTGATGAGTTTACTTGCATTTTCTCCCACTTCATCGTAGCTGTTTGTGCTGGTGGGCGCGAAGATTAGCACATCCTCATAACCCAGATCACGCATAACCATGTCAGCAAATCCTGCGTATTGCCCGAACCGGCAAGGGCCGCCGGCTGACGGCATAAACATGGCGACCTTGCTGGGGTCAAAGTCGGGCTGTTCTGTAATTTTCAGGAGATTTCCAAGTGTGATCTGTTCAGGATAGCACTCATCGCCAGAGGTATATTTCGCTCCAAGCTCCAGTGTCCGCTCGTCCGAGAACGGTGAGACCCTGGCGTCTATGCCCACAGACCGCATAGCTGCCGCCATCACCTTTGCTCCGTCATAGGCCATCTGAGGGATATATACTGTCCTGCCCTCAAGAGTTTTTTCTTTCTTTGGGAGCGCAGGCATCTTGCCTGCATTCATTTCTTTTTTTACACTGCTACTGCTTCTTGCCGTTTCCACCATCTTAAAAATCCTTTACTATCAAGATACGCTTCGCATCGCGTCATGAAACCCGCGTCATTACTGTGACCGTCGAACTGAAGTGACAGGAACGGCTTACCTCCAGAGACTTCACGGACGTATTGCTTTATATAAGAATCCGGGCCACATTTGAAATTGGTGATGTAAATTATATGGAGGTTGGGATACTGAGCCACTATTTTCGCTGACTGGAGTATCATCTTACCGTAATTCCAGTACATATTGGGTACCATATCGGATATTCTCACACCCTCAAGCGGCAGGAAATCCATGGGAATAACATTGACGCCATAATACATGCGCAGCTTATTGGGTATAGCCAGATTGACGCCGCTGTCGTATATATTATACGATCTGCCGACGAAGACAATGCCCAATTCATCTTCCTCTTCCAGCGTCTTCAGGGCTTTCTGTCCTTCTTCCACAAGCTTATTCTGAAATTCCGCCTGCGTTCCATACGCCATCTCCACCGCCCGGGCGACTTGCTTATCCTTGATGCCAAGGTTTCTGGCGAACACCTGTAGTTCCTTTGTCACAGCCTCTCTGCCATCTCTGAAATGCACTGTAGGCTGAAGCAGCATATCCTTCCGATCTTCCATTACCGGGGAATGGCCTATAATGAACGTCATGGTCTGTCCCCACGGACACACATGGGAGTTCACGTCCATAAACTCCGTTTCAACGTTCAGCATATTGGGAATGAATATGTAATCCACACCCTTATTCAGCAGATCCCGCACATGCCCATGCGCCAGCTTGATGGGGAAACATGGCTCTGCTACTATACTATCCGTACCATAGTTTATAATATCTTTGTTGCTCCTATCCGAAAGAACAACGTCAAACCCCAATTCCGACAGGAATGTGTTCCAGAACGGAAATTTGTCAAACGTATACATTGCCAGTGGGATGCCAACCCGCCGACCGGTGCCCTTCGATCCTTCTGCTTTCTCCTTATCATAGCCAACCAGCATAAGTTCATCTCTGAGGGATACGAGATCAGGTATCACAGGCTCTTTGTCAGTCTTGGGTCGATTCCTCCAGCGCTCGGAGCATTTCGCGCCCCAGTATGTGCGTTCGCCCTCTACCGTGAATATCTGTATATCACAATGATTGGAGCATCCCGGGCACTCCTGCGATTTAGTGGTACAATCTATCTTGCTGAGGTCATATCCTCTGAATCTGGTTTCCTTATCTTCCAGAGCCGTCATTTTATCCATAGCCAGCAGCGCCGCGCCGATAGCTCCTATGACACCGTTGTGAGGCGGAACGATGACCTCCTTACCCAGAGTGGTGGAAAATGCCGCCACTACCGAGTCGTTATAGGCTGTGCCGCCCTGCGAGAATATGCAATCGCCGATCTTTCTGCCTCTGACCACCCTGTTCAGATAGTTCGTCGCTATTGAGAAAGCCAGACCAGCCACCAGATCCTCCACCTTCGCGCCCTTTTGCAGGTAGGGATTCAGGTCTTTCTCCATGAAAACGGTGCATCGCTCGCCCAGCCTGATTGGACTCTTTGAGCTAAGAGCCAGCTCCGCGAATTCGTCGATGATATTTATACCCAGCTTCTCAGCTTGCTCCTGCAAAAACGAGCCTGTGCCAGCGGCGCACGCTTCGTTCATGGTAAAGTCCACCACAATGCCGTCCTGTATGCTGATATATTTGGAGTCCTGACCGCCGATCTCGAATATAGTATCTGGCCGCCTTCCGGTGAACTTATCCGCTATGTGTGTGGCTCCGGTTTTATGAGCGGTTATCTCATCGTTCACAGTATCAGCGCCTATCAGAGCGCCGGCCAGCTCACGACCCGATCCGGTTGTTCCCGCGCCCTTTATACTTACCTTGTCGCCTATCTCATCCTCCATTTTCTTCAGGTTCTCTGTCACGACTCTTATGGGATCGCCTTCGGTCTCCACGTATATTTCCATTATGACATCACCGTTGGTGTCCACCGCGACCAGATTCGTACTGACTGATCCCACGTCTATGCCAATATAGGCATCCACCGGAACGGACTTGTCATCAAATGAATATTCCTTTACCCTGTCTCTGAGCAGCGTGACCTTTTCCATACTGAGGGGACGAGTGACCGGAAATTCCACTCCCCCGGTCTCCGAATGTTCCGACAGTATGTGAATATCGTTTGGTCTCTTCGTTTCCTTCGCATTCTCTATCAGTAGTGCAGAACCTATGGCGCTCATCCAGGCGTAGTATTCCGGTACGAAGAACTCATCGTCGCTCAGTTCCAAAAGCGATTGCATGGCCTGTACCACGCCTTTATTGGCTGCAACTCCGCCTATGAATACCACTTTAGGCAGGAGCTTTCTGCTTTTGGCGATGGTACCTTTGAAATTGCGCACCACCGCGTCGCAAAGCCCTTTCAGAACTTCCGGATGCTGAATTCCCTTCTGTTGAGCGTGGATCATATCAGTTTTGGCGAAGACTGAGCATCGGCCGGCGATATTGGCCGCCTTTCCCGCGCACATGACTATGCCGCCAACTTCCTCAATCTCGCACTCCAGCCGGGCCGCCTGCTGATCCATAAAGGAGCCTGTACCAGCCGCGCATTCGCCGTTCTTCTCATAGTCGAGAATACCTACAGTGCCGGCGTCTCTATCAACTTCTATCTTGATGTATTTGGAGTTGTCGCCTCCCATCTCGAATATAGTCTGCACGTCCGGATGAAGAACGCCCACTCCCTGCGCCACTGCTCTGAAATCGTTCTCAAACGGCACGTTCAGGAGTTGGCTGATGAGTTTACCGCCAGCGCCGGTTACGCTCACGCCGCGCACGCTATCCTCTGGTATATATTTGTAAAGCTCTTCCAGCAGTTGGTAAGTAGCCTGAACGGGCATACCTTTTATGCGCGTGTAGTTCGAAACCAGAATTGATTTGCCGTTTAGCAGAGACGAACTGTCATCTCCATCCAGAGAGAAGAAATTCTCGCTCTCAGCAGCTATCTTCTCCAACAGCTTCCTGTCATCACCACCACCTATAACAGCAACTTTAACACTTATTGAGCCAATATCTATCCCAAGATCTATCATATATTTGTCTTCCTCAGTAATGTTCACATATAGATTATGATGAGCATCTCACCTGACTTTGTCACATTAGATCGCGATCCAGTGGTAGCCCAACTTTCTAAGTTGGCATTTTGGGAATCCGGCGTCGGAAACCAAGATAGAATCTTGGGCTACAGGTGAATGTGACAAAGTCAAGCTCATTATTCACAGGCGAAGACCATCTCTGGGAGAGCGGGCATCCTGCCTGCATAATCCCCCATAAACTCATAGAACAATATTTTCCCTTGTTCCATTCCCAATTCCGTAAGAGTGATCACGAAGATCACCTTTAAGGCTGGTCAACGTTTATAGAATTATTTTGGCATATCCACACGCTTCTTGTCAAGGGTGAATGCTCATGTGCGACACTGTTTCAAAGTAGTCGGTGACATAGAATCAATGAAGATCAACGTTTACTTCCTCACCCCTATCCCAGCCTTCCCCCATCTGTATTATAGGGCTGCTTATTCCCTTCTTCCTGGACATAATCAAGAATTCCCTTGAAACACGCTTCTGAATATAGTATTATTCGTCGTCCTCTTTTGTAGAGTTCCATTTGTGGAGATTCTATGATGACCTTGTTAGACGTTCATCATACGTCGAAAGTGTTATACCTGTTTCAGTTAGAAATGATACCCATTAGCGTTGTAGTGGCGCACCTGTGTGTGCGCCCGGTAACGGGGTTTTGGCACACATGGACAGACACATAGGTCTGTCACTACAGTTTCATTTCTAACCGAAATAGGTTATTACCTATGTCTCCCGTCTATACAGATGGGGGAAGGCTGGGATGGGGGTGATCAGAAAGACCGTTGTTAGACCCAAAGACTAACGCACAATTATATTATGGTATTGGTATTATAGGAGCTAGACAACCCGGAATCGGGAAAATCATGGAGGTACTTATATGAAGATCGCAATAATACCAACAACTGGTGGGGAAGATCCATTTCGCGGCATGGAGATCGCCGTAAAACTCGGAGTCGAAGGTGTTCACATACCTGCATACGGCGGCAAACTGGACCTTGCAGGAAAATCTTCTGAGGAGCGAATAAAAATCAGAGAGCGCATTCAGAGCTACGGACTTGAGGTATCGGCCCTTATCGGCTGGGGAGGAAACGTGGATCTGGGCGAGGAAGAAAACTTGCGCAGGAATATCGAGTGGGGAAAGAAAATCAATGAAGCTGCGGCGGATGTGGCAGACGGCATATGGATGGCTCACGTTGGGATAATGCCAGAGGATGAATCCAATCCCAAATGGCCAAGATTTGTGGACAGCCTGAAAGAGCTTTCTCAGCATGGTGAAGAGGTTGGCGCGACCCTTGCTCTGGAGACGGGACCCGAACCGCCAGTAATAGTCCGCAAGATGATCGAAACTATAGATAGCCCGGCTCTCCGGGTGAACTTCGATCCTGCGAATCTCTTGCTCTGGCCGCCTACAATATGTAGACGGAGCGGTATTCCGTTTGATTATGAAGCTGCCATGAAGGCATTCGATCCTGTAGAAGGACTTCGAGTGCTCATACCATACGTTGTCCACGCTCATGCCAAAGATTCCCGGCTCGATCCTGATGGGAAGGCTGCCGAAGTGCCCCTGGGTACAGGGATGACAAACTGGGAAACGCTGCACGAAATTTTCAAAGAAAATGATTACCAGGGATACTATGCCATCGAACGGGAAGTCGGTGAAGATGCTATGAACGATGTAAAGAGAGCTGTCGAGTTCCTCCGAAATCTCCCATGAAAAGGCGCTATATCCCTTAGGATCTTCGGCAGAAATCACAGAAACCCAGTAATTACAGGGATTCTGAGTGATATTCTCTGGTATCCATCTACACTTCAACCGAAATGGGAAGTTGAGCCTGTCGCCGCCAGAAGGACGGATAAATGCCCGTCAGTACTGGGGAAGTTGGCTGAAAGAGCGCTTTAAGATGAAGCACGCCAGCAAATATGGAGTTAGCAATATCTGGGGTCATGTTCTGAAGTTTATGAACTTACTACACATCCTGGCTAACGTGGTAGGAAGCTATGGGGGTAAATTCCAAAACGAGGAGATGATAGAGAATGGATAAGGGATTAGGGCGGAGTCCGCCTCAAAGGGAATAAATTGTAGGAAAAGTGACGATATTTGTTGACTTGACAGCAACGGTTTGATAGAATGCTGTTGTCAAGTTCATGGAATGAGTAGCGCAAGCTGCTGAGTTTTGATTTGCACCGTTGGTTTAGTGCGGAAAACTGCTTGTTAAAAATGGCAAGAAGTGATAGTTATTGACAGAATCCATTATGTAAGGAAGTCGTTGTGAATGGTAGAAAGGCTGTCACTGGGAAGGAGAGCAACTATGGCCAATTTTTGCACTAAATGTGGAAAGAAGTTGCGCTTGATTGCAGGAGTTGGTGGTTATCTAGAAGGTGAGGAGATTTGCACTAAATGTTCTGATGAATTGGCGAAGAAAGCTAAGGGTGACAAAAATCTGAGGTGGATTGATGGTAGCTGGCGTTATATGGATAGAATGGAAAAGGAACGACAGAAAACGGAGGAGGAACGACTTAAGGAGAAAAATTTACCTGAAGAAGTGGTGAAACCAACAGTAGATCACAGCCATCGCCCGATGAAGTTTCGCGGTAAAACAGTGTTCGGAAAGCCACTTGCGGAGAAGTGTTCAAGGTGCGGACAATCACTATATGAAATAGTAGTCGAAAAGGGAAGTTCAGGTCTAGGTGCAGCTGCAGGTCGTTCATTTCTAGCACTTATATTTGGACCTCTTCTTGGTTACATTTTCTTAGGTACAGAGCGTCGTGAAAAACCAATGAAAGCAGTCAAGCAAGTTGTGTGCAGAAATTGCGGCTATGTCATCCGCTGACTAGGGCACTGATAATGGTTACAGGATTTTTCTATACGCTCACCTAGTACTACAACGATGGTTCGACGTCAACCCCCGTTATTATTGGTCTTAAGCTAATGCTGCAATGCTACAATGATGGTTCCACTTGATATTATGGTGTGATTGAGGTATCCTCCGAGAAAA
>SDBT01001028.1_pt1 | contig 47383 bp, 41 predicted proteins | sample 2277101 | NCBI WGS metagenome assembly SDBT01 (sample SAMN10404973, study PRJNA504765) | marine sediment metagenome | isolation source: marine sediment core GS10_PC15, 103 cmbsf | place: Arctic Ocean: Southern Knipovich Ridge | collected 2010 | reverse complement strand
GCGCAAGACTTCAGGGCGCAAGACTTCGGGCCGGAAGACGTCGGGTCAGAGGGCCTCGAAGGGTGCTGCTGAGCGTCCGGCCAGAAGTCGCTCGAGGAAGGAAAGCGACTCCGACAGGAGCAAGAGCACGAAGGTGACGAAGGAGAAGAAGACGGAGCAGGTCGAGAAGAAGCAAGATCGGCCCAAACGCGTCAACCCATACATCACCGACCTTTGAATCCTGCTGAGGCATACGAGGCCGTCATCGGCCTGGAGATCCACGTCCAGCTCAAAACGCACAGCAAGCTATTCTGTGCCTGCAGAAATCGCTTCGGAGACCCTCCGAACGTTCATACCTGCCCGGTCTGCCTCGGCATGCCCGGCGCATTGCCGGTGCTGAATGGCGCCGCGGTGCATCGTGCCGTGCGCACGGCCGTGGCTCTCGGATGTCGGGTCAACCATCGCAGCCGCTTTGCCCGCAAGAACTACTTCTATCCGGATCTGCCCAAGGGCTACCAGATCTCCCAGTATGACCAGCCACTCGCCGAGAACGGCGAGCTTCCCTTCTACGTGGACGGCGAACGCCACACGGTGGGCATCGAGAGGGTGCACCTCGAGGAGGATGCCGGGAAGTCGGTGCACGACGGCCTACCGGGAACGGAGGACGGTGCCCTCGTCGACTTGAACCGCTGCGGCGTGCCGCTCGTCGAGATCGTCAGCGCCCACGACCTGCGCAGCCCGGAGGCTGCACACGCCTTCCTGATGATCCTGCGCAGCACCCTTCGGTACCTGAGTGTCACGGACGCCAGCATGGAAGAGGGCAGCCTGCGCTGCGACGCGAACGTTTCGGTGCGGCGGCGCGGAGAAGCCGGGTTGAACCCGAAGACGGAGATCAAGAACGTGAACTCCTTTCGCTTCGTGCGCCGGGCCTTGCGGTTCGAGATCGAGCACCAGGTCGGAAGGCTCGAGGCCGGCCAGCCACTATTGCAGAGCACCAAGCTATGGGATGAGCGCTCCGACCGGACGGTGGCCATGCGATCCAAGGAGGAGGCGCGTGACTATCGTTACTTCCCCGAGCCTGACCTCGTGCCCATCCAAATCGGGGAGGCTGAGATCGAGGCGGCGGTGGGCTCCGTCCCAGAGCTTCCCACGGCTCGGATCGAGCGCTTCAGGGACGCTTTCAGCTTGCCTCTGGCGGACGCGGCGACACTCGTGGAAGATGGGGCGATAGCCGACTACTTCGAGGCTCTCGTGGCCGCCGGCGTGGGGCCGTCCGAGGCCAGCAACTGGGTGCGCGTTCGGGTCATGCGATGGTTGAACGAGCGAGGCTGGCAGATGAGCGAGTTCCCCGTTACTGAGCCACAGCTCGCGGACTTGCTGCGGGCCGCGCGTGTGGGCACGATTTCGGTGGCTACGGCGGAAGAAGTGCTAGCCAAGATGATCGCAACCGGACAAACTTCGGAGAAGATCATCGAGGACGAGAGCCTGCGGCAAATCTCCCGTGACGAGGATCTGGCGCCGCTGGTCGAACAGGTTCTACGGTCGCATCAGGACGAGGTGGCGGCATTCCGCGCCGGTAGAGGGCAGGTGTTCGGGTTCCTCATGGGTGAGATCATGAAAGCCAGCCACGGTAAGGCCAATCCCGAGCTCGCTAAGACGCTCCTGAGCGCCGGTCTCGAAGAATGATTCGCTGCTTCCACGTCACCAAGCGATACGGTTCCATCACGGCGTTGCGTGACGTGACGTTTCAGGTGGAGATCGGGGAGTTCGTCTTCCTCACGGGGGCGAGCGGGGCCGGAAAGACCACCCTTCTGCGCCTCTTGTACCGGGCGGAGCTGCCAACCAGCGGCCAGCTCGTTGTCGCCGGCCGCAACCTTGCGACGATGCCTCGACGCCAGGTGCCTGGCTTCCGGCGCAAGCTCGGCCTGGTGTTCCAGGACTTCAAGCTGATTGAGGACCGTACCGTGGCCGACAATGTGGCACTCGTTGGCCGGGTCGTAGGCTTCGCCAAGGCGGAAAGCCAGCGTCGGGCCCACGAGCTGCTGCGGTTGGTTGACATCGACGGGCGTGCGGAGCTCTTCCCGGCCCAGATCTCGGGGGGCGAGCAGCAGCGTGTAGCCATCGCTCGGGCACTGATGAGCGCCCCTGCGCTGGTGCTTGCCGACGAGCCTACCGGCAACCTCGACCCCGATCGCGCGATCGAGATCATGCGCATCTTCCGGGCCATCAACCGGCGCGGCACGACGGTCGTGGTAGCGACTCACGATCCGGATCTGATCGCGGCCTTGGGGTATCGCACGATGGTTCTAGAGGACGGCAAGCTGCGGGTCCTCACCTCCAGGGAACAGAGGTAGGGATGCGCGCTGACCGGTTCGTTGCGCTCTGTTTGACCGAGGCTCTGCGTGGACTGTTCGGACATCGGCGCACCGCAGCTCCCGCGGTTGCGATCATCGCAGTCTCGCTGATCGTCCTTGGGGGATTCATGTTGGTTTCCAACAACCTGGGCTCCCTGCTCGAGCGCTGGCGTGAGCGCGGGCACGTGCAGATCTTCCTGCTCCGGGACGCGACCCCGGAGCAAATCGACGCGATCGCCGCGGGTCTGGACAGCAATATCGCGGTCGAAACTTACACCTATCTGAGCGCGGAGGATGCTGCCGAGCAGTTCCGGGAAGATTTCTACGAGCTCGGTGATCTGCTGGCGTTCCTCGATGAGAACCCGTTGCCTGCTTCGTTCGTGGTGACGGTCGTGGAGCCCTCGCGGCAGGAGCGGGCACTGGTGGAGCTGACACGCCGATGGGAGATGCTGCCGGGCGTCGAAGATGTGCAGTACGACCTGCAGATCATTCGCCGCCTCGAGCTCGGCGTCAACGGCATCCGATTCGCCGGAGGATTGCTGGGACTTGCCGTATTGCTCGCCGCCATCATCACCACCGCCAACGTCATTCGGGTCCTGGTTGTCGAACGCCGTCGTGAGATCATTGTCCTTCGGATGGTGGGATCGACAGAGGGCTTGGTGCGCGGCAGATTCCTGGCCGAAGGAGCGATCCAGGGCCTCCTGGGGGGCGTTATCGCCCTGCTCGCTCTCTACGGCGCCTACAAGATCGGCGTTGCCTACGTCAGTGCCGGCGGTGGGCCGTTACTGGACCTGTTTTCGATGCAGTTCCTGGGCTGGAGGTTGGGCATGATGCTCATCGGCAGCGGAGTGGCAGCCGGGGTGCTCGGCGCCTGGATGGCTTTCGGATTCAGCGGCGACCTGAGAGGTCAGCTCTGATGAAACGCGAAAGGCTCCGGGAGATTCTCAAGGATGTCGCCAATGGCAGTGTCGCTGTGGAGGACGCTCTCGATCATTTTCGCTCCCTGCCGTTTCGCGATCTCGGCCACACACGTCTTGATACGCACCGGCCTCTGCGCACCGGCCAGGCCGAGGTGGTCTTCGGTGCCGGCAAGCGGCCCGACCAGTTGGTCGAGATCGTCGAGGCGATCATCGAGGAAGAAAACCTCGTGCTGGTGACGCGCCTGGCACCTGACGGTCGGCAGGCGCTCGAGAGTCGCTTCCCGGAAGCCCAATTCGATGACGATGCGAACACCATGGTGTGGGGAGAGCCTCCTGCGCCGCGCGGGCGTGTGGCAGTGCTATGCGCCGGAACCTCCGACATTCCCGTGGCCGCGGAAGCAGCCGTGACCGCAACCACCCTGGGAAGCGCCGTATCGAGCTTCTGGGATGTGGGCGTAGCGGGGCTGCACCGCTTGTTGTCAGTCCAGGACGAGCTCGCGGACGCGCGGGCCGTTGTCGTTGTCGCGGGCATGGAAGGTGCCCTGCCCAGCGTCGTCGGAGGCATCGTGCGGGTGCCGGTGGTGGCCGTTCCCACCTCGATCGGCTATGGCGCTTCGTTCGGGGGCATCACCGCCCTGCTTGCCATGCTCAACAGCTGTGCGCCCGGCGTCGCCGCAGTCAACATCGACAACGGATTCGGCGCCGGCTACTTGGCCCACCTCATCAACGCGACCTCTGAGTGAGATGACTGAAGTCGCGTCCGACGGCACCCTGCGGGCCCTCGATTTCCCTCCACTGCTGGAGGCGGTCGCGGGGCAGGCCCAAACCCCGATGGGTGCAGGCGCAATTCTCCGCCTCACACCGCTGGCCGACCGCAACCTCATCGAGGAGCGCCAGGCCGAGGCGGCGGAGTGCCGCGATTATGCGGGCCAGAACGGATATGTAGCTTTGGCTGCCGCTGAGCCGCTCGCCGGGCTGCTCGAAAGCGTAGCCGTCGAGGGAACGATCTTGGAGCCAGCGGCTCTGCTGGCGGTCGGTCGCACTGCTCGCGTTGCCAATATGGTTCGAGACCGGCTTGCCACATGCTCGGAAGAGTGGCCTCTACTGGCGGCGCTGGGCGAGCAGATTCCCGATCTCCGCAGCCTGGTTCGTCAGGTAGAGGCCGTGCTGGACGAGGAGGGAGAGGTTCGAGATCGGGCCTCGCCTGAGCTGGCCAGGCTGCGCAGTCACCGTCGCCGGCTGCGCTCGAAGGTGCTGGACGCGCTCGAGCAAATCGTGCACACGAGCGGCAAGGACGATGTGTTGCAGGAGCGGCTAGTCACCCAGCGCGGCGGCCGCTACGTCGTCCCCGTTCGATCGGCCAAGCGTGGCTCGCTGAAGGGGGTCGTGCACGACACCTCCTCCTCCGGCCAGACTCTTTACGTGGAGCCTCTCGCGGTCCTGGAGCAGCAGAATGCCCTGGCGGAAGCCACGCGCGCCGAGGAGGTAGAGATTCAGCGGCTGCTCGCCGAGCTCACGGGCCATGTGCGTGGTGCCCATGCGGCGCTGCTGAGCGCCGAGCGCAGTGTTTCCCACCTCGACTCGTTGCAGGCACTTGCCAGGTTTGCCGAGATCACGGATGCGGTCCGGCCCGAGTTTGTCGATCACGGGATGCGCCTGCGTGGCGCCCGGCATCCACTGATGATCGAGGGGGTCCGCGAGCACGACGTCAGCTTTGTGCCGCTCGACATGGAGCTCCAAGACGAGAATCGATCACTGATCATCACCGGCCCGAACACCGGCGGTAAGACTGTGGCTCTGAAGACCGTCGGCATGTTGTCGTTGATGGCCCAGTGCGGCCTTCCGGTTCCCGCCAACGAAGCACGGCTTCCATGCTGCCCGCGAATCTACGCCGACATTGGAGACGAGCAGAGCATCGTGGCCAATCTCAGTACCTTCTCCGCCCACCTGACACGCATCAACTCCTTTCTGCAGGACTGCCCGGCAGGCAGCATGGTGCTGCTCGATGAGCTGGGAACGGGGACCGACCCTGCCGAGGGTTCGGCACTGGGGATCGCCCTGGTGGAGCAATTCAGCGCGCTCGGGGCGTTGACTCTCGTTTCGACACATCACGACGCTCTCAAGGCCTTCGCACATGCGTATCCGAGTGCCATGAACGCTGCCATGGAGTTCGACAGCGTCAGCTTGCAGCCGACCTACCGCCTACGGCTAGGCCTACCCGGCCGCAGCAATGCCTTCGAGATCGCCGCGCGGCTCGGTCTCGCCACCGACCTGTTGGACCGCGCGCGTGCGCTGATGCAGCGGGACAATCAGGAGCTCGACTCGCTCATTCGCAACGTCGAGGGCCAGGCGGAGGCTCTGGAGAGCGACCGCATCAGCGTCGAAGAGCAGCGCCGGGAGCTGCGCTCGACTGTAGCAGCGGCCCAGGAACAAGAAGCTCGAATCGCCGAGCACCTCGAGCAGCTGCGACGCGATGGCAAGGCGGTGATCAATGAGGCGGTGGGCGGCGTGCGGGAGCGCGGCGAGGAGCTACTCGCCGAATTCGCCGAGCAAATGGGCGAGGCCAAGCGGGGTAGGGCGGCGTCGGACCGGCGCGCCCGCTGGGCGGCGCAGGTGAGTGCCGAGCAACAAGCTGCTGAAAAGTCACTCGGAGTCGCAATGGACGGACTCGGCCGGGAGAGTGAGCTGAGCGGCTCGAGAATCTGGAGCACCGGTCCTGAGCGCATCGACGCCGACCTGGACATGCGGGCCGAGGCACCGGCAGAGGACGCCGACCATGGCGCTCTCGAGCGTGGTCAGCCCGTGGTGGTGCAGCCTCTCAACCTGCGTGGGACCGTGGCCAGGGATTGGATTCCGGGCGAAGCGGTGGGTACCTCCGTGGAGGTAGATGTGCGCGGCAAGCGACTCCTGGTCGAGCGCGACAGGGTACGCAAGCTGGTCTGATATAGTCCTCCGCTTGTCACTTCCTCGCCGGCGGGTTAGACCTAGACCATGCGCTATCCACGATCGTTCATCGATGAGGTTCGTAGCGGCGCCGACCCGCTGCGCGTCATCGGTGAGGTAGTTCCGCTCAAACGGCGTGGCGCGCGCTTCGTCGGGTTGTGTCCATTCCATCAGGAGAAGACTCCATCGTTCACTGTCAACGATGAAGGTCTTTGGTACTGTTTCGGGTGCGGCACGGGTGGCGACCTCTTTCGCTTCATCATGGAGCAGGAGGGAGTGGGTTTCGGTGAGGCTGTCCGCTCCGTCGCGGAACGCCTCGGCATACCCGTACCGGAGCCCGAGAGGGGGCCAGGTGGTGAGGGCCCGAGAGGGCCGAAGGTGGATCGGGCGAGGGTGCTCGAGGCGCTGGCGGTGGCAGATAGCTACTATCGCGGGCTCCTGGCCGGCGAAGCCGGTGCTGCGGCACGTGAGTTTCTGGCCGGGCGTGGTTTCACGAAGGAGATCGTCGCAGCCTTCGGACTGGGCCGCGCTCTCGATTCCTGGGAGGCTCTGCGTTCGCATCTACAGGAGCGAGGCTTCACCGACGTCGAGGGGGTAACCGCCGGACTCCTGCGCCGTCGTGAGGAGGGCAGGGGCGTTTACGACTTGCTCCGCGACCGCGTCGTATTTCCGATTCGTGACCTGCGCAGCAGGACAATCGCGTTCGGAGGGCGGATCATCGACGGCGGGGAGCCCAAATACCTGAACTCACCCGAGACCCCGGTGTTCTCCAAGAGCCGTACCCTCTACGGCATGGCGGACAATCGTGACGGTATCAGCGAGCATGGGTTCGCGCTGCTCGTCGAGGGTTACTTTGACCTCCTCGCATGTGCCCAATATGGTTTTCGCAATGCGGTGGCGCCCTTGGGTACGGCCTTCACGGCCGACCAGGCGAAGATACTGGCGCGCTTCTCCCGCAAAGTCGTAGTCAGCTTCGACGGAGACACCGCCGGGCTCGCTGCAGCCGAACGCACCGTCGGTGTCTTCCTGAGTCAGGGGTTTCAGGTGAACGTCTTGCGCTTGCCGGCGGATCATGATCCGGACTCGTTTCTGGCCGCCGAGGGAGCCGAGGCCTACCGGCAATGTCTGCGCGGCTCGCAGTCGGCTCTCGAGTTCCTCGTGCACCGAGCCGGGGAGCGGCAGGACCTGCGAACCCCGAGGGGCAAGGCGGAGGCCCTCTCCGCTCTCCTCGAGTTCGTGGTGGCCGTTGAGAATCGTGTCGAGAGGGCTGAATGGATCGGCCGCTTGGCGGAACGCCTCGACTTGCAGCGCCACCTGGTGGAAGAGGCGGCGACGGAAGCCCTTGGGAAGCGCCCCCTGGGCAGGGGGAGGTCAGAGCAGACCACGCGAGACGGGGCAGGGAAGAGCCAGGAGAGCAGCTGGCAATCCGACCTCGAGGAAACGCCGTTGGCGGAAAAAGAGCTCATGCGTGCGATCATTGCCCACCCGGACTGGCGGGTCCGACTGGACCAGATTTGTGAATCGAGTATGATTCGTGACTCGCGGGTGCGCGCTCTCCTCGTGGCGATGGAAGAGTGCGAGACGGAGGGCGTCGCGCCCGGGATTCCCGAGCTTCTGGCTCGGTGCGATGTTCCGGGGATCGATGCGTTGTTATCGCGATTGCAGCTCGAGGATGGTGCGCCTCTGGATTGGAGCTCGGCGCGGAACTGCGCCTTGGGAATCCATGATGACGCCATCAGACGTGAATTGAGAAGGATTCAGCAGTCCATCGAGGAGGCGCTGCAGCAGGGCGACACGCAGCGCTACGCAACTCTGAATCGTGAGAAGATCAGTTTGGCGAGGCAGTTGGCTGAAGGATAGAGGGGAGACCGAAGGCAGCCGTGGAGCTCGATCGGAAGTACAAAGAGGTTCAAGAGCTCATCTCGCTGGGGCGCCAGAAGGGGTTCCTCGTCTACGACGAGATCAACGAGCTCTTGCCCGCCGAGATCACGGCGCCCGAGGATATCGCTGCCCTCCTCGAAAAGATCGTGGCCGAAGGTATCGGCCTGCGCGACGAGCCGGCAGGCGCTGGGCCTTCGGCGGCGGAGAAGGCGCGCAAATGGGCGCAGGAAGACAACGCCGAAATCGGCCGCGCCATTCGCTCCGGTGCAGTCGACAAGACTACCGATCCTGTGCGCATCTACCTACGCGAGATGGGTACTCGCCCGCTACTCGACCGTGAGGGCGAAGTCGCGCTGGCGCAGCGTATCGAGGAGGGGAGCCACCGCATCACCAGGGCGCTCTACCGCACACCCCTTGCCCTGCGCATCGTCCTCGAGCACCTCCCTCTTGTCGACATCGATCCAGAGGCCATCCACCAACTCGTGGATTGCGGCGATGACGAGGGCGACACCGTGCAGCGTCACTGCGACGGACTTCGCGCGGCGGGTGAAGAGATGCGGGGTCTGTGGCGAATGCTTCGCGAAGGGCGCCTCAGACTCGCGGAAATCGACCAGAGAGGGCCCGCTGCTGAAGAGCTGGCAGCCGAGCAGCGGCGCCGGTGGGATCGGGTCCAGGAGATCCTCGATGGCCTACATCTTCGTGACGTCCTGCGGCAGCAGCTTGCCACCGAGCTTCGGGAGGCGGTGGTGCGAATCCGGCTCGTTGAGAAGGCCATTCGCCTCGAGCGACGGGAGCTGATCGGTGCCGCGGGCCCCGCGGCCGTGGTGCCTCCCGAGGTCGATGCCAGCCTTTCTCACGATGAGGAGTCCGGGCCTGAGGCCGCGCGCGAGCGGATCCAGGAGCTGCGTGCCGAGCTGGCCCTCATCGAGGACCGCTATGACCTGCCCGCTCGCAGCCTGAAGAAGTGCTTGGCCGAGGTCGAGCTGGGCGAGTGGCAGATGGCTCAGGCCAAGCAGGCCCTCGTCGAGGCCAACTTGCGGCTGGTGGTTTCGGTGGCCAAACGCTACACGAATCGGGGCCTGCAGTTTCTCGACCTGATCCAGGAGGGCAACATCGGCCTCATGCGCGCTGTTGTGAAGTTCGAATACCAGCGCGGCTACAAATTCTCCACCTACGCTACCTGGTGGATCCGCCAGGCGATCACCCGAGCTATCGCCGATCAGGGGCGTACTATCCGCGTGCCGGTCCACATGATCGAGACCATCAGCAAGGTCCTGAGGGTTTCTCGCCGGCTGGTGCAGGAAACCGGGCATGAGCCTACGGCAGACGAAATCGGCAAACAGGTGGGGATGACCGAGCCGGAGGTGCGCCGCGTGCTGCGCATCGCGCAAGAGCCCGTGTCGTTGGAAACCCCCGTGGGAATTGAAGACGGTACTCACCTCGGTGATTTTCTCGAAGACAGACGCCTACCATCGCCGGCCGAAGCGGTGGGCGACCATCATCTGAAAGCGCAGACACATATGGTCCTCGAAACGCTTACCGGGCGTGAGGTGGATGTGTTGCGGCTGCGCTACGGAATGGAGGATGGCGAAGAGCACACCCTCGAGGAGGTCGGCACCCGCTATGAGTTGACGCGGGAAAGGATCCGGCAGATCGAGGCCAAGGCGCTACGCAAGCTCCGTCACCCGACACGCTCTCGTCGTCTGAGGAGTGCGCGGAGAAGCGGCAAGATCGGGCCCGACCGGCGTGGCGGCCGGTCCTGATCTCGCCTTCACCCGAGGGCCCATGCTAGAGTTTCGAGGTCTTGGCAGGCGCTTCCTGCCGAGGGGCCCTTAGCTCAGCTTGGTTAGAGCCGCCGGCTCATAACCGGACGGTCCCAGGTTCGAATCCTGGAGGGCCCATCCATCTTCGACCCACAATTTCGCGACATGGCAGACCTTGCGGAGTAAACCCGACTTGAGCCTTTCACCCGCGCCTGCGCCGGTGGTGCAGGCGCCCGGGTCTGCCAAGAGGGTGGGCGATCGCCCACCCCTATTTTTTTGGTCGCTACCATGAGCATTCAGAAGAGTCTCGAGACCCTGGTGTGGCTGCAATCGCGTGAGCTGGATCTGCGCGAGATCGGCCTGCAGATGGAAGAGTTGGAGCGCCAGCGCGCGGCGCTCGACGCGGAGATCCGTGCAGCCGAGGATCGGGTGAGTGCTGCGGAAGCTGATCTCGAGAACAGCAGGGCCGAGGGCCGTCACATGGGGATGGACCTCGAAACGGCCGAGGAAAAGGTCAGCAAGTTCAAGGACCACATTCTCGACGTCAAGACCAACGAAGAGCTTTGGGCGCTGCAGAGGGAGATCGACACCGCCCAGGAAGTGGCCGGCGCGCTGGAAGAGAAGATCATCGAGCAGATGGTGCGTGGCGACGAGGTCGAGGCAAGCATCAGCGTGTGTCGGAGTGAGCTGGCCGAGGTTACTGGGCGCGTCGAACGAGGGCGAGCCGCCGCCGATTCCCAAGAAGCCGTCCTGGCGCAGGAACGCACCGAGGTCGAGGCTGCCATCGCGGATCTTCGCGAGCATCTCCCCGCAGATCTGTTGCACCGGTACGATGACGTGAAGAAGGTGCGGCGTGGGGTGGCGGTCGCGGAGGTCATCGATGAAATCTGTCAGGCCTGTCATGTGACGGTGCGGCCACAGCTCTACGTGGAGACGCTCGACCTCAACGAGATCCACGGTTGCGAGAATTGCAGACGCATCATGTTCATCCGTGAGACGCTCAGCATTCCCGCCTCGGTGCTGGCTCCGAAAGAATCGATTGGCGCGGCGGACGATCCCGCCACGGCCCCATGACCGCCGTCATCGCCTACGTGGATGGTGCCTCGCGAGGGAACCCGGGAGACGCAGCCTACGGGGTGCGTGTCAGCTCGACGGAAGGCGTGGAGCTGGCCGCCTTCGGCGATTTCTTGGGAGCTCGAACCAACAATTACGCGGAATACAGTGGACTACTGGCCGCTCTGGGCTGGGCTCTGGAACACGAAGTGCACGAGTTGGAGGTGGTGTCCGATTCCGAGCTCATGGTCAAGCAGATGAACGGCAAGTACCGGGTCAAGAGCCCGAAGCTGAGGCCGCTGTTCGAGGAAGCCCGGGCGCGGGCCAGAAAGCTGGAGCGGTTCCGGATTCGCCACGTTCTGCGCCACGAAAACGTCGACGCCGACCGTCTTGCCAACGCCGCCATCGACGCGCGTGGGCCCTTCAGCGAGTAACCGCGATTCCCCCGAGCAATCGTCCCGCCGCGCTTCCATGCCGTCTGTAGGACCATAGCCGGTCGCCGTGGCAATGAGTGCAGAGGCCGACAGTGAAGATCCGCTCCTCCGGGACGCCACAACGCCGTGCCTGAGCGGCCGCCACTGCCGGCAGATTGCAGTGTGCCTGCTGTGCCCCGGGTGAGCCTGTTTCGTCGCACTGTGAGCGCCCTGGAAGCTGCAGGGCCGCCTCCTTCATCCCCACCGCGGCGAACGCCTCGATGACCTCGGCGCCGACCTCGTAACAACAGGAGCCAATGCCCGGCCCGATGCCCATGAAGCAATCGGCTGACTGGGAGGCGAGCTCTTCGCCCATGCGGGCCAGCACGGCCGCCACGATGTCTGCGGCGAGTCCCCGCCAGCCGCCGTGCACGGCAGCGACTGCTCCATGCTCGGGATCAGCGATGAGAATCGGCAAGCAATCGGCAACGGAAACCGCCACTGTCACGCCCACGGTGTTGGTGATCAATGCGTCTCCGGGCGGACGCTCGGCCGTGTCCGGCTCGAGGAACGGGGGCCACTGGTCGCGGTCTGGCGGCAGCCGCAAGACCGTATTGCCATGTACCTGTTGAACGCGGGCGACAGGAGTCGGCAGCATGTCGCGGAGTGACCCTTGCCGGGTCTCGAAGGCGTGCACAAACCGGGGCAAGGATGCGAGGCCCTCGAGCTGCAGAAGGCCCCGATCTGGACCTGGGCCGGGGCCCATCACCGCAGAGCTCCCCGGGCAGCACTTCGGGCCTTCTCCCACTGTTTCTTCAACGCCGGTCGCGAGGCGCTCGTGCCGAGATGCGCCCAGGGAAGGGGATCAGATAGCGCATAGGGCCGATAGACGATGTCGTCGAGCGAGTTGCCCTCGGCCTCCCACGCGCGCACGGCCTCGCCCCAGGATCCACCTTTGTGCAGAAGCTCCAGGAAGGTTGCCACGCGCCGGTCGCCGCGTGAGAAAAGCCCCTGCATCTCCGCTGCCCGTGGAGGCATGGAATCGATGCTCACGTTCGGAATGGGACCGATGCGCTTCTGCAGCCAGCGCAGCTTGGCACGGTACTCGCGGGGTCGCACCTGCTCGGCCCATTGAAAGGGCGTTCCGGGCTTGGGGATCAGGCAGTTGACCGAGAGGGTGATGGTGCCCAGCCTGCCCCTGGACCTGCTCTCTTTCACCATGATGGCCTGCATCTCGGTTGCCAGCCAGACGAGCTCCTCGAGATCTCGTTCTTCCTCGTCCGGCAGGCCGACGATCACGTAGCACTTCAGGCTGTGCACCCCGGCGCGGAAGATCATGTGGGTCTTTTCGAGAATCTCCGCGTTGCTGACCTGTTTCATGATCAGCGCGCGAAGACGGTCGCTGCCCGTCTCGGGGGCAATCGTGATGCTGCGCTGCCCGGACTCCGAAATGGCCCGCAGGAGGGGCTCCCGCAATGTGGAGATGATCAGGCTGGGGCTGAATACCTTGAAGCTCCGGCTGCGCAAGGTTTCCGCGATGGTCTCGATCTCGGGGTGGTCGAGCAATGCCGTGGCCACGAGGCCGACCCGATCGGTGTGCCCGCGCCAGCGTTCGGCAACCTCGAGGATGTCGTCGACTGCATGCACTCGAAACGGTGAGACGTTGTAGCCCACCCAGCAATAGCGACAGCCTTTGGTGCATCCACGTGCCACCTCGATCATGATGCGATCGCCGAACTCGATGTCGGGCGCGAGAATCGAGGTGGCGGCCACCCCATCGACGCCGGAGAACAGCGCCCTCACCTTCGGCACCGTCTCGGGAGCCGGGGGCAGAGCCGTCGTCGCGACGAACCGGGGGGGGGATCCTGCGGATGCAGCCGCGTAGACAGGCTGGTAGAGCGACGGTACGTAGAAGCCCGGCTGCGTGCTCAGCCACTCGAGGAGCTCGTCACGCGGCAGGCGCTCGATCAGGGCCTCCACGAGAGGGCCCACGAGCTCCTCCCCCTCACCGACACAGCAGATGTCGAGGAAGTCGGCCACCGGCTCGGGGTTGATCGAAACAGTGGCGCCGCCCATGAGTACGAGCGGGTGGCGCTCGCTCCGGTCGGACGAGCGCAGGGGCAGGCCGGCGAGATCGAGCATGGCGAGCAGATTCGGATAGTCGTTCTCGAATGAGGCTGAAAACGCGATCAGGTCGGACTCAGCGACGGGCCTCTGAGTCTCCAGGCTCAGGAGCGGCGGGCCGCCGCCGCGATAGAGCGAGAGCTCGTCGGGATCGGGAAGAAAAGCGCGCTCGCAGGTCACCCGCGGGTGCGAGTTGAGGAGCCGGTACACCATCTGGAACCCGAGGTTGCCCATCGCCACGGAGTAGGTATTGGGGTAGGCGAGAATGACGCGCAGTTCAGCCCCAACGTCGAACGGCACAAGGCTGGTTTCTGACTGCAGCCGCCTGCGTAGGCGATGGTGCGGGCTCAGGGCCATTCCGTCTCGCGATAGCTCCGGTTCGGCTAGCTATCGTCGCTGCCGCCGGGCTCGATATCATTGGTGCGCAGAAAGGCCGGAACGTCGAGGTCTTCCTCCACGGATTCAGCCAGCGAGGAGGATTCCAGCCCCTCAGTCTCATTCACACCCACCTCGTTGCCCGGGCGATAGTAATGGCCGGAGTCGCGCGGCACCGCGGGGTGTGGCGCAGCCGAGGTCTGACCCGTGTAGACGCGGGGCTGGAACGGTGAAGGCGACTCGAACCCCGTAGCGATGACCGTGATCTTGAGCGTATCGCCGAGGGCCTGGTCGATGACGGCGCCGAAGAGGATGTTGGCATCGTCGTCGGCCGCCTCGGAGATGACCGACGCGGCCTGGTCGACCTCATGCAAGGTCATGCTCGGTCCGCCGCTGATGTTGATGAGCACTCCGCGGGCGCCGTCGATCGAGGAATCCTCCAGAAGCGGGCTGGAGATGGCGGCGGTGGCCGCCTCCACTGCACGTCCCTCACCCGTGCGGGTCGCAGATCCCATGATGGCCATGCCCATGCCCGACATCACCGTCTTGACGTCGGCAAAATCCAAATTGATGAGCCCGGGGACGAGAATCAGGTCGGCGATTCCCTGTACCCCTTGGTGCAAGACACCGTCCGCGACACGAAAGGCCTCGGTCAGGGGAGTGTCGGCGGCAACGGTGGCCAGCAGACGGTCGTTGGGAATCCCGATGAGGGTATCAACGGCGTCCTGAAGCTCCTTGGAGCCCATTTCGGCCTGCTGCATCCGGCGTCGCCCTTCGAAATGAAATGGCTTGGTGACGACCGCCACCGTCAGGGCGCCCAACTCAGTGGCGAGACGGGCGATAACCGGCGCCGCGCCGGTTGCGGTGCCGCCCCCGAGGCCGCCGGTGACGAACACCATGTCGGCGCCCTCCAAGACCTCGACGATCTCTTCGGTGCTCTCCAGGGCCGCCTGGCGTCCGATTTCGGGGTTCGAGCCGGCCCCGAGGCCGCGGGTCAGATTGGCCCCGAGCTGGATCTTCACCGGCGCCTGGTTGGCCTCTAGCGCCTGCAGGTCGGTGTTCGCGGCAACGAACTCGACCCCGCCCAGCCCCGTCACCATCATGCGCGAGATGGCGTTGCCGCCACCACCGCCGACTCCGATCACCTTGATGTGGGCGCCCCTCAGATCGACCTCATCGAGGCGCAGGCGAAGTGGCCGTTCTGCGGGCAGCAGATCCCCGGTCGTGATCTCGGCCACTTCGGGTTCTTCGGCCTCGACCTCGTCGGCCTCCACCTGCTCGGTGGCCGGTCGCTGGCTGAACAGCTCCTCGTGCAATCCTTCTTGCCAGCCCCTCGGGTCATCTGCGGCCATGCTTCATTCTCCTTCAGTCAGAACAACTCGCCGAACCAACGGCTCACGCGACCCGTGAAGCGGCGAAGAACGCCTCCTTCATGAGTGTCAAAATAGGTTCCCACACCGCGATTGTAGTGCCCATAGAGCGTCAAGCCCACAGCCGTCGAGTAGATAGGGCTGGAAACGATATCAACGAGCCCCTCGACGCAACATGGCACCCCCAGCCGCACGGGCATGCCGAAGCGGTGTTCCGCGGTCTCCGCCAATCCATCGAGCAGTGCCCCCCCGCCGGTCAGAACCAGGCCGGCGTCGAGTTGCTCCAGAAATCCCGCCTGCAAAATCTCGTCGCGCACCAGATCGAGGATCTCGGCGGCTCGCGGCTCCAGGATCTCGCACAATCGCCGCCGAGGCAACAGACGAGGGCCGCGGCCTCCGATGCCGGGGGCCTCGATCGCCTGATCGTCATCGATGAGGGCGGGCACGACGCAACCGTAGCGGGTCTTGATGGCCTCGGCGTCGGCAAGTGGGGTGTTGAGCCCGACCGCGATGTCGTTGGTGAAATACTCGCCACCGGCAGGTAGAACGGCCGTGTGGCAGACGCTCCCGTCGACAAGACATACTAGGTCGGTGGTCCCGCCGCCGATGTCCACCAGCGCCACGCCAAGCTGACGTTCGTCCTCGGTGAGGACAGCCTCGATCGAGGCGAGTTGCTCGAGCACCACGGCTTGGGCCTCGATGCCGGCCCTGTTTACGCAGGTGACCAGTGTCTGCACCGACGAGAGGGCGCCGACGATGAGGTGCACATGGACCTCCAGGCGACTGCCTGTCATCCCCAGCGGATCGACGATCGAGCCCTCGCCGTCGACGACGAAGTCCTGCGGCAGCAGGTGCAGGAGCTCGCGATCAGGCGGCAGATCCAAAGCACGGGCAGCGTTGATGGCGTGGCGGATGTCCTCCTCGGTGATTTCGCGGGCGCGGCCATTGACCGTGACCGCACCACGACTGTTGAAGCCGCGAATGTGACCCCCGGCGACACCGACGTAGGCTCGATCGACACTCGTGCCCGCCATGAGCTCGGCTTCCTCGACCGCGTTCTTGATGCTCTGCACGGTGGCCTCGACGTCGACTACCACGCCTTTGCGCTGGCCCTCCGAGTCCGCCAGACCGACCCCGACGATCTCCAGCGCACCGTTGTCGGCCGGCTCGCCGATGACCGCACAGACCTTGGTCGTGCCGACATCCAGCCCGACGATGTGTTTGTCGCGGCGCGGCACGATTACTCCCTCTCATCGCGTGGCTCGCCCTCGTCCGGCAAGTCACGAACCAACAGCATGTCACGGTAGCGAGCATCCACGACCACAGGCCCTGTGGGGCGGTCCGACACTAGAAGGGCCTCCACCGCCTCGATCTTCGCCGCCAGCGACTGCGCGTCGCCGAGGAGGATTTCCAACTCTGGCTGGGTCAAGACCACGACAATTCCCTCTTCATCGATCCGCAGGTGGTTGATGCGTCGTGCCAACCCTGTCTGCGACTGCTCAAACCACTCGAGAACGGTGATGACATCGGCGACCTTAGGCCCGAATCCAATCGTCTGAATCACCGTCTGACCACGGCGCGCATACAGTCCGACTTTTTCCATCCGTACGGTTGTAAGCTGCCGCATGTCCGTCTCTGAAGCGGAGATTACCACCCCATCGCGGTCGATGACGAAGGTGCCGTCGGCGGCCTGCAGCAACGCCCGCGGCTGACGCGCCTCTACCCTGACCACGAGTCCATCAGGCAGGGTCCTGCGGACGCTGGCACTGCGAACCTCGGGAATGCTCTCGATCCTCGATTGCAGCTCCTCGAGGTCCAACGCCAACAGATTCTGCCCGTAGTGGGGCGTGATTTTCTCGCGCACCTGCTCGATCAACTGAGTCGGTACCTGGTGCAGCACCACGCGCTGTAGGGCCAAGCGAGGCGTAGTCAGTGCTTGCTGGTAGGCGAAGTAGGCGCCATACGCCAGCGCTGCAATGATCCCCACGACAACGACGGCGCGGATCACAGCATGGAGGCGGTTGCGTCGGCGCAATGCCGGGCGATTCTTGACTCGCCGAAGGAACTGCGGTGACTTGCCGCGCGCCGGACTCACCATCGGCGGATCTCTTCCTCGAGGAGCACTCCGAATCGCGCCTCTACCTCTCCCTTGACGCGTTCGATGAGCTCTTCAATCTCGGCGCCGCTGGCGCCGCCGCGGTTGATGATGAAGTTGGCATGCACGCTGGAGATCTCCGCATTGCCTACACGCATTCCCTTGCAGCCGGCTTCGTCGATCAGCAGACCGGCGGACCTGTCACCCTGCGGATTTCTGAACACACAGCCTGCGTTACGTGCCCCCACCGGTTGGCCTGACCTCTTGCGTGCCTGCAGCTCCTCAGAGCGGTCCGCCAGCGCCCTGGGATCGCCGGGCTCGAGGGCCATGGTTGCCGACACGACGATGCTTCCGGCACCTGACTTCCGCGCCAGGTCGAGCCGACGGTATGACCAGTCCAGGTCCGCCACCGCGATTCTCAGCCAGCTACCCTGCGCCGTGACCACCTCGAGGGTGTCGACCGTAGTGGCCATCTCCCCGTCCCAGCAACCGGCGTTGCCGGCCACCGCGCCGCCGACGGTTCCAGGCAGGCCGGTCGCCCACACGAGGCCGTCCAAGCCTTCACGCACAGTCATGTTCAGAGCCTGTGCTGTGGTCAGGCCGGCCGGGAAGGTCGCGAGGTTCTCCGAGATGCCGGTTCCCTCGGTGAGGCGCGTGAGGTTGATCACCCCCTCCTCGACACCACGATCACCCGCCATGACGTTCGTGCCGCCTCCGAGCACCCGCCAGCACAATCCGCGGCCGGACATCCAGGCGACCACAGCCGCCACTGCCTCTGGATGAGGTGGCCATATCATTGCCGCCGCTGGCCCTCCGACTCCCATGGAGAGGTGTCGCGACAGAGGCTCGTCGAGGGAGCAGGCGAAGCTCTCGTCGCTGCAGAACGAAGCCAAATCCCGGAGATCCGCGCGGCTCCACTCCCTGGTGGCCGCTTTCCCGGGATTGGATGTTGTGGTCATTGAGAGTCGTTGTCGTCGGCATTCAGGCGGGCCGCGAGAGCAGGCCCCACCTTCCATACATCACCGGCTCCCAGGGTAAGGACCAGGTCGCCGCCCTTGACCTCTCGTGCGAGTGTATCGGTTGCCTCTTCGAGCGACTCCACGGTGCGCACGTCCTTGTGCCCGTGCTCTTTGATCGCCGCTGCCATGGCGCCGGCCGTGACGCCGGGGATCGGCTCCTCGCTGGCCGCATAGATGGGCAGCACGAGAACTGTGTCTGCCTGGCAGAACGAGCGAGAGAACTCCTCGTGCAGGAGCTGTGAGCGTGAATAACGATGTGGCTGAAAGCAGACGATCGTACGCCGCTCCCAGGCCTCCTTGGCGGTTGCCAGCACCGCACGGATCTCGGTCGGATGGTGGCCGTAGTCATCGACGATGAGGATGTCGTTGATCGAGGCGATATGTTGGAAGCGGCGATCGGTTCCGGAGAACTCGGCAAGCGCCTTGGCGATCACCTGGAAGTCGATTTCGACCTCCAGCGCAACTGCAATCGTCGCGAGTGCGTTCAGGGCGTTGTGTCGGCCAGCGATCTGCAGCCGCACTCGACCGAGCATCTCCCCACCGGCGTGGCAGTCGAACGACGTGCCTTCAGGATAGACGGAGACATCACTGGCGCGTACGTTCGCCTCTGACGTGAAGCCGTAGGTGGTGAGGTTGCGCGTGACGCTGGGAATGATTTCCTGGATGACCTCGTCGTCGAGGCAGACGACGCTAGTGCCGTAGAACGGGATGCTGTTGAGGAAGTCGAGAAACGACATCCGCAGCGCTTCGAAGCTCTCGTAGTAGTCGAGATGTTCAGCGTCGATGTTGGTGACTACCGCGAGGGTTGGCGTGAGCTTGAGGAACGAACCGTCGCTCTCATCGGCCTCGGCAATCAGAAAGTCGCCCTTTCCCAACCGTGCATTGGTGCCCCAGGCCTGCAGCCGGCCGCCGATGACAACCGTGGGATCGAGCTCAGCGGCTTCAAACACGCACGCGAGCATGGACGTCGTGGTCGTCTTGCCGTGCGAGCCGGCCACCGCTACCCCGTACTTCATGCTGCGCATCAACTCGGCGAGCATCTCGACGCGGGGAATAACGGGAATCCCCCTGTGGCGCGCTGCCGCAACCTCGGGGTTGTCCCCGCTGACGGCCGAGGAGGTAATGACGACGTGTGCGTCACTGACCTGCTCCGAGCGGTGCCCTATGAAGATACGGCCGCCGAGGCTCTCGAGCCTTTCGGTGATCGGTGATGCCTGCAGGTCGGATCCCGACACCTCGTAGCCGAGGTTCAGCAACAGCTCGGCGATGCCGCTCATGCCGATGCCGCCGATGCCGACGAAGTGAAGATGACGAATCCGGTTCAGCACGCTCTAATCCTCTCGCATCGCCGATGGCGAGCCCACCGCGTATCGCCGCGGCTGGTTCACGAATGTTGGGACAAGTTCAACAGGATGCCGATCGAGGCACACGACACCACCAGCGACGATCCCCCGTAGCTGATCAGTGGCAGCGGGATGCCGGTGGTCGGTATCAAGTTGACCACCACGCTCATGTTGATGAGCGCCTGCATGACCAGTGCCGAGGTCAGGCCAATTCCAAGGTAGAACCCGAAGCGGTCGGGCGCCAGTAGGGCAGCCCGAACGCCACGCCAAAGAATGATCAAGAACCCGAGCAGCACCAGTGTGGCTCCGATGAGACCGAGCTCCTCGCTGATGACCGCGTAGATGAAATCGGTGTGAGGCTGGGGCAGAAACGACAGCTTCTGCTTGCCTTCGGCCAGCCCGAGGCCGGTGATGCCACCCGTGCCCACTGCGATCAGAGACTGCACGGTTTGAAAGCCGACGTCCAGCGGATCGGCCCATGGATTCAGGTAGGCCAGGATGCGCCGGGTCTGATACCCGGTCGTCATGACCTGCAGGCTCACGAGAGCCAAACCCAGAGATCCGAAACCGATGATGTAGCGCCACGCCAAGCCGGCAACACAGAGCATGATTCCGGCCACCATGACCACCGAAGCCGCCGTACCGAGGTCGGGTTCACGCACGATCAGCAGGGCGAAGGTGCCGACCACGAGGAGGGGAGGGAGGAGGCCATTCCTCCAGTCGTTGATCTCTTCCTCGTTGCGGGCCAGGTAGGCGGCCATGAACAGCGCCACGGTCAGCTTGGCTGCCTCCGAAGGCTGGAAATTGATGGGGCCAAGGGGAATCCAGCGGCGCGCCCCGGTGATCTCCGCCATGAAGAGCACCGCGACGAGCGCTGCCAGCGTGCCCACGAGCGCCAGCCCCACTACCGGTCTCCGTTGCCAGACACGATAGTCGACGCGCAGGGTCGCCAGCATTGCCAGGAGGGCAACCGCGGCGGCCACGGCCTGCCGCTTCAGATAGTGGGTGTCGTTGTCCCAGAACAGTTGTGAAGCGGGGAACGAGGCGGAGTAGACCATCAGCAGGCCGAGCGCGAGCATCGCCACCGTCGTGACGAACAGCGTCTTGTCAACGGCTAGCCAACGGCTGGCCATACGGCTATCCCTCCTCAGGTGGTCTCGTCGACCTTCGCCCCGAGCTCTAACACCAACTCTTTGAAATGATTCCCACGCTCCTCGAAATTCGAGTATTGATCGAACGAGGTGCAGGCCGGCGACAGTAATAGTACGTCTCCGGCCGCGGCGCTAGAGAGCCCTCTTTGCACGGCTCGGTGCATCGTTTCACAACGCTCTATGGGCGCCGATCCCTGCAATGCCGCGTCGATCAACGGGCTCGCCTCGCCGATGAGCAGGATCCTTACGACGCGCTCCTCGATGAGGGGCACGAGAACCGAGAAATCAGCGCCTTTGTCGCGGCCCCCGAGGATCAGCCATACGCCGCGCTGGAAGCCGGAAAGAGCCGCGAAAGTGGAGTCGATGTTGGTGGCTTTCGAGTCATTCACGCAGATGACCCCGTTCAACTCGCCGCACTTCTCCATGCGGTGATCGAGAGGCCTGTATCGGCGCAGCCCTGTGGCGACCTGTTCTGGTGTCGATCCCGCCAGTAGGCCGAGCGCCGCGGCGGCACACGCATTGGCATGGTTGTGGGGGCCGAGAACCTCCATTTCATCGATGCCGATGATGCGCTGCGGGCTTCCCGTCTCGGCATTCCACCAGATATGGCCATCATCGACCCAAGCGGCGGGGTGTGTGCCCGGCAGGGGCCGCTGAGCGAAGGGTGCTCGCTGAGCCGCCACTTCCGGCATGCGCGACACCAGACCCTCATCCTCGATGTTGTACACAACCCAGTCATCGGCGTCGCAGTTCTTGAGGATGCGCAGCTTGGCCTCGGCGTAGGCGTCGAGAGAGCCGTGTCGATCAAGATGATCGGGTGTGATGTTCAGGAGCGCGGTGTAGTCACAATGGAAGCGGTCGATCGCTTCGGTCTGGAAGGACGAGAGCTCGACCACGTACGCCTGGTAGCTGGCCTCACCCCTCAGTCGGTCGCTGACAGCGGCGCTCAGGGGGCGGCCGATGTTGCCGCACACTGCAACCTCCAGCCCGGCGGCGCGCAGCACCTCTCCCGTCATCGATGTCACGGTACTCTTGCCGTTCGAGCCGGTGATTCCTGTGATGGGTACCTCGATGAACTGCGCGGCCAGCTCGATTTCCGCCATTACCGGCAGGCCGCGGGCGCGTGCCGCTTGCAGCGGGGGCGCATCGAAGGGGATCCCGGGCGACACGATGACCGCGTCGGCATCGTCCCACAGGCTCTCGGGGTGTCCGCCGCATACCAGCCGCGCGCCGCGCTCCGCCAGGGGCGCGAGCAGGAGCAATTCGGTCTCGGACTGCAGGTCCGAGATCGTCACCTGGGCGCCGACATCGAGCAGCAAGTGTGAGGCGGCAACACCGCTCCTCGCGGCCCCGATGACCACTACATTCTTGTCGTTCCAAAGATGCATGGAATCTACCGCAGCTTCAGGGTTGCCAGTGACATCATGGCGAACAGGATCGCCAGGATCCAAAACCGCACGATTACCTTCGGCTCGCTCCAGCCGCCCATCTCGAAGTGATGGTGCAGCGGGGCCATGCGCAACGGTCGCTTGCCGGTGAGCCGAAAGCTGCCCACCTGCACGATCACCGACAATGCCTCGACGACGAACAAGCCACCAACGAGAAGGAGCGCCAACTCCTGCTTGATGAGCAGGGCCACGGTGCCGATGGCACCGCCGAGGGCCAACGAGCCCGTATCTCCCATAAACACTTCGGCAGGGAAGCAGTTGTACCAGAGGAAACCCAGACAAGCGCCGACCATGGCGCCGCAAAAAACCGTTACCTCACCGATCTCACGGACATACAGGATGTTCAGGTATTCAGCGATCTGCGCGTGCCCTGCCAGGTAGGCGAAAACCAGATACGTGGCGGAGGCGATGAGCATCGACCCTGTCGCCAAGCCGTCGAGGCCGTCCGTGAGATTGACGGCGTTCGAGGTTGCCACCAGCACCAGCACGGCGAACGGCAAGTACCACCAGCCCAAGAGGGGTGAGAGCTCCTTGAAGAACGGAAAGGCCAATCGCGTGTCGAACAACCCATTGAAGCTCAGTGCCAGCAGCACGCCGCCGACGAGCAACCCGACCAGAGCCTCACCGAGAAACTTGGAACGGACCGATAGGCCCCTGCGACGCGGGTGCACGACGTTGAGATAATCGTCGATGAAGCCGAGGACGGCGAATCCCACCATGCCTCCGAGGGCCACCCAGACGAAGCGGTTGCTCACGTCCATCCAGAGAACCGTGCTGATGACCACTGCCGCAACGATGAGGAGCCCGCCCATCGTCGGCGTGCCTGCCTTCGTCGAGTGTGCTGGCGGGCCGTCGCTGCGAATCCGCTGTCCGACTTGCCCCCGGCGCAGCCGGTCTACGACCCAGGGTGCCAGCAGCAGGGTCAGTGCCAACGCCGTAATGGCAGCGCAGGCGGTGCGGAAGGTGATGTAGCGGAAGACGTTAAAGGGGGACCATAGCTCCGAAAGCGGCTCCAGTAGGTTGAATAGCATCTCAGTCCTCCGCGAGGTGGCGCGACGCGAGCTCCCGTTGCCCCAGCGCCTCGATGATTCGTTCCATATGAACCGCCCGCGAACCCTTCACGAGCACGAGATCACCGGCGTGAACTTCTTCAGCCAGCGCTCGGCCAGCGTCTTCGGCGGTGGCGAAGCAGAAAATCCTACTGGTTGCCATGCCGCCGGCCGCAGCGCCAGCAGCGATGGAATCGGCCCATTCGCCAACCGCGATCAGGAGGTCGATTCCCCGACGGGCCGCGTGCACTCCGACGTCACGATGCGCGTCCTCGGACCAAGAACCGAGCTCCAGCATGTCCCCGGCCGCGAGAATCTTGCGGCCGGCAGCCGGCCGGCTCGCTAGCCGGTCCAGGCTCTGCATCATGGCCACGGGGCTGGCATTGTAGCTGTCGTCGATGATCCGAACGCCGTCGTTGAGGTCGTATGTTTCCCCCCGTCCGGCAGGAAGGGTCAAGTGCAGGGCCTGAGCCGCGATCGCCTCCGGCGCGGTTTCGAGGACATGTGCGATTGCCGCCGCCGCGAGGAAGTTCATCAGAGTGTGGCTACCCGTGAGGGGCAGGAAGACGTCCACAGGATCGAGGCCCTTGATGTCCCTGACGTCCCTGATGTCGAGCTGAAACTGCCATCCGTCGGCGCTCTCTACGGCGCCGATCGCCCGAATATCGGCTTCGACGTCGTGACCGAAGGTCAGTACACGATCCACTCGCCGGGCGAAGCGGGTGGCCATCGCAGCCGTGCGGGGATCGGCCGCGTTGACGATCAGGGTTCCCGTTGAAGGCAGCTCCTCGGCCAGCTCGGCCTTGGCCGCCGCGACATCCTCGACGCTGCCGAAAAACTCCATGTGCACCGGAGCCACGTTGGTAATGACACCAATCTGTGGGCTCGCGATGCGCGTCAGGGCGCGGATTTCCCCGGGGCCACTCATGCCCAACTCGGCGACCATGACCTCGTGATGCTCCTCGAGGCCCAGTAACGAGAGCGGCAAGCCCCAGTGATTGTTCAGGTTTCCGGGAGTCGAGTGCAGATCCCAGCGCTTATGCAGAAGTGCGGCGGCGAAGTGTTTGGTGCTGGTTTTGCCGAGGCTCCCCGTGATGGCGACGACGCGAGGATCCACGCGCTTCCGTATGTCCGCTGCCAGCGTCTGGAGCGCAGCCGTGGTGTTGTCCACCTCGATGATCGCGACCTCGGCGTTGCGCGCTCTCTGGCCGGGATCCTGATGCACGACCAGCGCCGAGGCACCGGCAGAGATCGCCGCCTCGAGATACTCATGGCCGTCCGTGCGAGCACCGACGATGGCAAAAAAGCACGCCGCTGGAGTGACCTTCCGGGAGTCGATGACGACCGTTTCGACCCCAACCTTGGGGGCACCGTGCAGCAGATGGCCACCGCATGCCCGGCTGAGGTCAGAGGCAGTCATGCGGATCATTGCCGAGCTCCGTCGTTGTCTTGATCACTGCCGTGCCGTCTTCTGAGCCATTCGTCCGCGATGCGGCGGTCATCGTGTTCGATGACCCTGTCGGCGAAAACCTGCTCTGTCTCGTGCCCTTTGCCGGCCAGCAGCACGCAGTCGCCCGGCTCGGCCAGATCCAGGGCGAGCTCGATGGCCTTGAGACGGTCGATCTCACTGACTACCGTGGCAGCTGCCGTCGTCGGCACACCGGCCTCGATGTCTCGGATGATGGCGCCAGGGTCTTCACTGCGCGGGTTGTCCGTCGTGATCAGCACATAGTCTGCCTTGCTCGATGCGACCTCTCCCATCATGGGGCGCTTGGCCTGATCGCGATCACCGCCGCAGCCGAAGATCACGATTACGCGGCCACCGGTCACCAGGCTGCGAGAGGCGGCCAGGGCTGCCTCGAGAGCCGCGGGGGTATGGGCGTAATCCACCAAGACGACGAAGGGTTGACCGGCCTCGACCCTCTGCAGGCGACCGCGCGGACCGGGAAAGGTCTCTACCAGCGCAGCGACCTGGCTGGCAGGGCAGCCGAGCTCGATGGCGGCGGCGATCCCGGCGGCGAGGTTTTCCGCGTTCGTGGGCCCGAACAGGGGCGATTCGGATTCGATCATGCCGACAGGGGTGTCGAGGCGTAACAGACTGCCCCCGGGGGTCCGGTCCCAGCCGCGAATGACATAGTCCGGCGCCAGAGGTGGGGCGCTCGCGAAGGCCGGGGGCATGGGAGTCCCATCGACAAGTACGGAGATTCGGCTAACGTCGCGTGATGTCAGGACGGGGGCCAGATCACGCCTGTGTGGGTCCCAGCCAAAGGAGACGACACGGCCGCGGGTGCGCTCCGCGAGAGAACCGGCAGAGGGTTCCTCGGCGTTCAGCACGGCCACTGACGTCGATTCCAGCTTCTCGAACAGTATGGCCTTGGCGTCCAGGTAGTCGTCGAGATCGCTGTGGAAGTCGAGGTGGTCCGGGCTCAGGTTGGTAAACACGGCGGCAGCGAAGCTGATTCCCTCCACCCGCTTCAAAGCGAGGGCGTGCGACGAGACCTCGATGGCCGCGGCCCAGCAGCCCGCCTCCACCATGTCGGACAGAGCCCGTTGCAGGTCGACGGCCTCGGGCGTCGTGCGCTGCGCTGCATTCCGGCGGCCACCGATGCTGACAATCGTGGTGCTCCAGCGCCCCGCCGGGCCACGACACGACAGCAGCGATTCCAGCAGGGCAGTGACCGTGGTCTTGCCGTTGGTTCCGGTGATGCCGACGACGTCGAGCTTGTTGCTGGGGTGGCCGAAGAAACGACCCGCCATGAGTGCCAGGGTGAGCCGGGCATCGGGAACGCGTACCCAGGTGCGGGGCAGGGGAGAGGTTGTCAGGGCCTCCGGGCCGACCTCGGCGACCACCGCCACAGCGCCCGCCTCGATGGCCTGACCGGCGAAGACCACGCCGTCATGCACGAAGCCGGGGATGGCGACAAACGCGTCTCCCGGAACCACCTGACGGGAATCGTAGGCCACTCCGGTGATCGGCTCATCGCTGGGCCCCCAGTAGCTAGCCTCGCATCCCGCCAACATGGCTCCGAGTGAGAGCCCTGTTGGCATGATCTGCCTCTCTATTCAGCTTGCAGCGCCGGCCAGCACGGATGGCGCCACCGCATCGGGAGGGATGCGCAGCACGCGAATCGCCGTCTCGGCGATCTTGCGGAAGGCCGGCATGGCAACTTCACTACCATAATAGCCGCGGCTCGGATCGGGGGAGTCGATCATGACCAGCACGACGAGCTCCGGATCGGCTGCCGGCAGCATTCCGATAAACGAGGAAACGTATTTCGTGTATCGCCCTCCGGGTCCGATCTTCTGCGCCGTTCCCGTCTTTCCTGCGATGCGATAGCCGGGGATCGAGGCGCGTGTGCCGCCACCATCGGTACCAGCGACCACGCGCTCCAGCACGGTGACCAGTCGCCGCGCGGTCAAGGGGTCGATGACCTGCCGGCGCACGAGCGGACGGTGCTCTTGCACCACCTGCCCACTGGCGTCGCGTATGCTCGACACCAAGTACGGCTCCATCAACCGGCCCCCGTTGGCGATCGCCGAGACCGCGGTGGCGAGCTGCAGAGGCGTCACGGCCACTTCCTGGCCGATAACCATCGAGCTCTGAGACAAGCTCGACCAGCGCTCCATGGTGCGGAGGATCCCGGGAGCTTCGCCGGGAAGATCGATGCCGCTCAGTTGTCCGAAACCGAAAGCAGTCAACCAGCCGTAAAAGCTCTCAGGCGTGAAGCGCAGGCCCACCTTGATCATGCCGACGTTGCTAGAATTTATCAGAACTTCCCGAAATGGCATGATGCCGAAACCGCGCCGCCAGTCGTGGTAGGTGTGGCTAGCCACCCGCAAGGCGCCGCCCTGGCAGTCGATGAGCTCCTCCTCGTCGACGATTCCCTCCTGCAGGGCAGCCGCGGCGGTGAAGATCTTGAAGGTAGAGCCCGGCTCGAAGGCGTGCAGCACCACTTTGTTGTGCCAGTGGCTGGCGAATGCAGCGTCACGGACGTTCGGGTTGAAGGTCGGATATGTCGCCATGGCGAGGACGGCGCCTGTTCGGGGGTCCATGACGATGGCGCTGCCGGCCTCGGCGCCGTGCTCGAGGATCGTGTCTTCCAGCACCGACTCTGCGGTGGCCTGGATGACCGAGTCGATGGTCAGCGTCAAATCGTTGCCAGGCGTCGGGTCACGGAGCAGCAGGCCATCGGGGTCGATGGGATGGTTGCCCCCATCTCTGAGAGTCATCCACCGGCCGTTCTGACCCCGAATCTGCTCGTCGTAGTAGAACTCCAGGCCGGCTTGGCCGGCGTTGTCGTTGCTGACGTAGCCGAGAAGGTGGGCGGCCAGCTGGCGCTTGGGGTAGTAGCGCTTGCTGGCCGGGTGGAACCCGACAGCCTGGTGGAGCCCGTTCTCGCGTACCAGCTGGCGGACCGCGGTGACCATTTCCGGCCTCGCCTTGCGAGCCAGGTAGCGAAAGCGCACATCGAGACCGAGAATCCGCTGGATTTCGTCTGCTGGCATTTCGAGCGCCGGGGCGAGAAGCTCCGCCACTCCCGCAAGATCGCGCTCTCCCAGCAAATGTGGGTGGACGTAGATCGAGGCCTCGTCGAGGCTGCTGGCCAGTAGCCGCCCCGCACGGTCGAAAATGTCACCGCGCTCGGCCGGAATCTCGGCCACGAACTCCTGCTGGTTGCGCGCTCGTTCGACGAGGTCGTCGTGCAGGGCCACTTGGAGGTATACGAGACGGCCTACCAGAACGCCGCTCCACAGCCCGGCACACACGATGAGGAGCAGAAGCCTGCGCTGTTGCAGCTTGCCGACTACCGCCCGCCTAAGGTCGTTGACGACCATGGGTATCTCCTAGAGCTTCGGCGACCAGGGTCGTTGGATTCTCAGGGACGTGCGGGGGCAGTGTGAGATAGACGATCTGCTCCGAGTCGGCGTCGACCATTCCCAGCATTCCCGCGGCGATCTGTCGGACGCGGTGGGGGTTACGGAGGGTGGCGATTTCCACATCGAGTCGCCGGCGCTGTTCCTTGAGCTCGCCCAGCTGCTGCTCGCGCTCGACAACGCTGCGGCGTTGCTGAAGCAGGTTCGCCTGCAGCGTGGCGTAGAGGAAGGCGGGCAGGGCAACGAGGGCGCCGAGAAGGATGACCCGTGCCAGGTCTGCGAGCCTGCCGGGCTCGCGGGATTTGATGAGGGGGCCGTTCACGACCCTCGAGCGGCGGGGGCGGGCCATGTCAGGCCCTCCGCTTGGCGAAAAAAATAGATCCGGAGCGTGGCCCCGATGGCCAGGGGCGAATGCTAGCCAGGGTTGTAAAGGGAGGCAGTTTACAACTCATTGTGGTCTAGCTGAGCCTCGGGGCCACTTGCTCCGGACACTCGTCTCCTCGGGTTCTCCTGATGTTTGTTCCCTCACCATCGTTCCAACGCACGCAGACGAGCGCTTCGCGCCCTCGGGTTCGCCTCGACCTCATCGGGTCGTGGCTGAACCGGAGGTTGCGCGAGAATCTCGACCTCCGTGACCTTCGAGCATGAACACTGCGGCAAGCGCGGTGGGCACACACATTCGCTGGCGAGGTACCGGAAAGCTTGTTTGACCAAACGATCTTCAAGGGAGTGGTAGGTCAAGACGACGAGTCGGCCGTACGGGGCCAGGAGTCGTGCGGACCCGACGATGAACTCGTAGAGCCCACGCAGTTCCTCGTTCACGGCAATGCGGATTGCCTGAAAAGTCCTCGTAGCCGGATGAATGTGCCGCGGAGAGACGGGGATGGCCGCGGCAACGATCTCGGCAAGCTTGTCGGTCGTGCGGATCGGGGCTTGGTTTCGAGACCTTTCGATGGCCCGCGCGATACGGTTGGCGAAGCGCTCGTCGCCATAGCGACGCAGAATCGACGCCATCTCGTCGCGTTCCATGGTGTTGACCAAATCGGCCGCAGTCCGGTCACACGAGCGATCGAAACGCATGTCCAGGGGGCCCGGCCTGCGGAACGCGAAGCCGCGCTGGGCGGAGTCGAGCTGCAGGGAGGAGACACCCAAATCGACGAGAATTCCTCGCACCGGCCACCAGCGCCGCTCGAAGGAGAGCTGCGGGATCTGCCGGTAGTCGGCGCACAGAAGCTCGACCCTGTCGGCCCAGGGCTCCAAACGCTTGCTCGCTGCCTCGATCGCCTCGGGGTCGCGATCCATGCCGATCAAGACCGTTGCGGGCGAAGCTCCGAGAATCGCCGCGCTGTGTCCACCGCCGCCGACCGTCGCATCGATGACCAGCCCGGGAACCGGCACGTTCAAATGGTCGAGAACCTCATTGACCATCACGGAACGATGCATCGGCCCGGCGTCCGAATTCGTACGGGCATCAAGATCCTGAGGCCAAGGCCGCAGCCGCGAGCGTGTCGGTGATTCCATCGGTACGATCGATGCGAACATGTCAGATACCCAGGTCTGCCAGGGATTGGAGGTCTTCCGCAGTCAAAGGCTCAGCGCTGATGCGCTTGCGGAAGTTCTCGTGGTTCCAGACCACGAGGTGATCCATCTGGCCCATCACCACGACCTCCCCCGTGACCTCAGCGGCCTCACGCAGCAGGGGTGGAACCAGAACGCGTCCCTGCTTGTCCATCGTCGTGACGTGGCCGAAATAGTTGACTCGATCCATGAGCTTCTGGCGGGCGGGGTTCATTGCCGGAATCTGGTTGATGCGCTCTTCGAGAGCTCGCCAAACCGGGAGAGGGTAGATACGCACGTTCTCGCCGGTGAGGCTCGTCAGGAACACTTCAACGCCGTAAGATTCACGGATTGTGGCGCGGAACGACGTCGGGACCTTGACTCGGCCCTTGTCATCAACAGTTGCTGGTTGGTTTCCGCGCAACATTTTGACCCGTTCTCTCCGGTTCTTGCCGGTGATTCTGGGTGAGTAGTCCACTTTGATCCATCTGCGACCACTTTCGGACTGTATAAAGCCCGCCATATCCCTGTCAACACCTATATCAATCTTTGTGGGAGAACTGCCGAAAAACCCATGCTAACCCGTTGAGAAGTCCGGGCTAAGCGTCGCTGGCCTCGCGCTCCGCCTGCTGCCGCCAGAATTCGAGAACGCTCACGAGGGTCTCTTCGAACGGGATGGATGGCTGCCACCCGAGCCGCTCTCGCGCAAGTGACGCATCGCCGACCAGGTTCGAGATCTCCGCCGGTCGCATGCGCGCCGGGTCCTGCTGCACCTCGATGGGAACGCGTGCCATCTCGATCAACTCTTCGAGGATGTCACCGATCCGCACGGGCGAGCCGCTCGCCAGGTTGTAGATGCTGCCTGGCTCCGCATGCTCTACAGCGAGAAGGTAGCCGTCGATGACGTCGCGGACGTCGCAAAAGTCACGGCGCGCCTCGAGGTTGCCCACGGTCATCACCGCCGGGCCGAGGCCGACCTCGGCGCGGGCGATCTGACGGGCGAAGTCACCGCATACGAACGCAGGGCTCTGCCAAGGGCCGGTGAAGTTGAACGTTCGTAGAGCCACGGTGGGAAGCTGCTCGCCTCGCCAGGCTTGTAGGGCGAGCACCTCGGTGCACAGCTTGCTGGCACCGTAGGGTCCCAGCGGGCGCGTAGCGTGGCTCTCATCCACGGGAACGCCATCTTGCACTGCGGCTCCATAAACCTCGCCGGACGACGCGACGATGACCTTGGGCTTTGGATCCATATCTGCTGCTGCCTCCAGGACCGTAGCTGTCCCGACGACGTTGACCTCCAAGGTCTTGCGCCGCATCTGCCACGCCTGGCCCACGTGCGTGATCGCCGCGAGGTGGTAGACGACTTCGGGCTTGAACGCCTGCATCAGGGAGGTCAACGCCGGGCCGTCGAGAATATCCGCTTCGACGAGCTCGATCCGGTGCCGGAATGGCTCCAGCTGTGCATAGGACTCCCGGCCGAAGTCACAGCCGGCGATCTGGTCGTCACGCGCGGCGAGGGCGGCGACAAGGTGGCCGCCGGCAAAGCCCCCGATCCCTGTGATCAGGCTACGCACTCATCCGCCTCGCTCATCAGACCCGCTCTCTCCAATAGTCGAGCAGGTCCTTGGTAGTTTGCTCGAAGGGGATTTCCGGTTGCCATCCGGTTGCTTTAACCAGACGGCTGTTGTCACCGATCAACAGAGGCACATCCGAGGGCCGGAGGCGCTCGGGGTCCTCCTGAACCTGAATCTCCACCGAACTGTGACCGAGGAGCAGGTCGAGGATCTCGCTGATGCGATAGGCCTTGCCGCTGGCGATGTTGTAAACCTCGCCGGGCTCTCCGTGTTCGAGGGTGAGCCAGTATGCCCGCACCGTGTCACGGACATCGGTAAAGTCGCGCTGCGCCTCCAGGTTGCCGACCATGATGATCGGGTCCTGCTTGCCGGCTTCGATGCGAGCGATCTGCAGGGCGAAGTTGCTGGTAACGAAGACGTCGCCGCGCCGTGGCCCGGTATGGTTGAACCCGCGCGTGCGAACCACCGGCGTGCCATAGGACATGAAGTATTGGTACGCGAGGGTGTCCTGGGCGACCTTCGATACCGCATAGGGCGAGAGCGGTCGTAGCGGATTGTCCTCCGTGATCGGCGTCTCCTCCGGATAGACCATGCCGTATTCTTCCGAAGATCCGGCAATCTGGATTCTCGCGCCGCAGCCGGTCTCCCGCAGGGCTTCGAAAATGTGGAGTTGGCCGAGGATATTGGTCGTCAATGTTTCGGTGGGCGCATCCCAGGAAGTCGGGACGTAGGACTGCGCGGCCAGATGGAAGATGCGATCCGGCATTATCTTTGCGATCAGCTTCTTCACCGAGGAGGCGTCCCGCAGATCGCATTCGCACATCGTGATCTGATCGACGAGGTGGTCGATGTTCTCGGTTCTCGAGCGCCAGCGATGGATTCCGACAACTTCGATGTCCCCGGCGAGCGAAAGGGCATAGTCGGCCAGGTGGCTGCCCGCGAAGCCTGTGATTCCGGTGATCAGGACGCGCATCGACAACTCCTTCTGTCTATTCCTCAGTCGTATCTTCTGGGGAAGAATTCGAGAGGTTGCTGTACTGAGCTGATATCCAGCCCTGGTAGGCGGGGTTGTCGCGGACAATCGGTTCCCACCAATCGCGGCGCTGAATATACCAGGCGACCGTCTTCTCGAGGCCTTCGTCAAAGGGTACTCGCGGCCTCCAGTCGAGGGCTCTCAGGCGAGCACTCTCGATGGAATAGCGGCGATCGTGCCCCGGCCGGTCGGTGACCAGAGTAATCAGCGAGGGGTCTGCACCGGTGGCGGCACAGATGGCCTTGGCAACATCGATGTTGTCCCGTTCCTCCCCGCTACTGACGTTGTAGGCTTGGCCCGGCTCGCCGTATTCCACCAGATGAATGAGCGCGTCGACGCCATCCTCGACGTGGGTCCACTCGCGACTCTGCTTGCCGTCACCATAGAGGGGCAGCGGCCGTCCCTCGATTGCGTTGACCGTGAACAGCGGGATGAACTTCTCCGGATACTGATTGGGACCGTAGTGGTTGCTCGGTCTGGCGATGATCACGGGCAGGCCATGGGTGATTTGGTAGGCCTGGGCCAGGTGGTCTCCCGCCGCCTTGCTGGCGCTGTAGGGATTCCGCGGCTTGAGCGCTGCCGCCTCGTCGACCGAGCCGCTCAGAATCTCGCCATAGACCTCGTCGGTGGAGACGTGCAAGAAGCGTTGCACCTCACGCCGACGCGTGGCCTCGAGCAGCGTCGCCGTGCCGACCGCGTCTGTGCGCACGAAGTTGAGTCCCTCGGCAATGGAGCGGTCGACATGGGTCTCCGCGGCCAGATGCATGACGGCGTCGACTTCCGCCATCAGAGGGTCGACGATCTCCGGATCGGAGACGTCCCCGACAACGAAGCGGTGCCGTGGGTCGTCCGCGACCTCGGCGAGATTGGAGCGCTGGCCGGCATAGGTGAGCGCGTCGAGGGTCACCACCGTGATGTCGTCGAATCGTTGCAGGAGGCGGCGCACCAAGTGGCTGCCGATGAACCCGGCTCCACCAGTAACCAGAACACGAGAGCCGGAGAGGCGAAAATCAGAGTCTTGCTTGCTCATTCGATGATTCCTACCGTCGACTGGTCTCCGATCATGAGCTTGTGGGCACGGGGTTTCCTGGTCGCACCGTACACGCGGGCGTCGCGCCCGATGATGCTGGCATCGACTTGACGCGTCAGGTTTTCGATCGTGGCGCGGGCGAGGATGATGCAGTGCTCGACCTCGGCGGCTATGACGCGAGCTCCTTCCGCCAGCGAGGTGTAGGGCCCGACATAGGCATCCTCGACCCGACAATCGGCTCCTATGATGGCGGGGCCACGTATCGTGCTGCGCACAATCTTGGCCCCGGCCTCTACCACGACGTTGCCGAAGATCTCGGAATCATCGTCGATCTCGCCGTCGAGACGTCGTTCCAGGCCGCTGAGAATGACGCGGTTGGCCTCCAGAAGGTCACCGATCTTCCCCGTGTCCTTCCACCAGCCCCGTACCGCGTGCCGCCCGACCTTGAAGCCTTTGTCGATTAAATACTGAATGGCGTCGGTGATTTCCAGCTCGCCGCGAGGAGAGGGCTCGATATTATCGATAGCCTCGAAAACGTTCTTGTCGAACAGGTAGACACCGACGAGGGCTTGGTCCGAGGGCGGTACCTTCGGTTTCTCGACAACCCGGACAACGCGCTCGCCGTCGAGCTCAACGACGCCGAAGCGCTCGGGATCGGGCACCCGCGTCGTGAGAATCTGGGCGTTCAGGCTATTGCCCGCGAACTCATCCACGAACTCTTTCACACCTGAGCGCAGGACGTTGTCGCCCAGGTACATGATGAACGGTTCTTCGCCGAGGAAGTCCTTGGCAACCTTGACTGCGTGGGCAAGCCCGAGGGGTGCATCCTGCTTGATGTATGTGACTTTGGCCCCCCACGGCGACCCGTCGCCCACGGCTGCTTCGATCTCCGCGGCCGTGTCGCCAACCACGATCCCGATTTCCTCGACGCCAGCGCTGACAAGGTGTTCGATGCCGTAAAAGAGCACCGGCTTGTTGGCTACCGGGATGAGTTGCTTCGCCGACGTGTAGGTGAGGGGACGGAGACGTGTTCCCTCGCCACCCGCAAGAATGAGTCCTTTCATGCTCCGCTCCTGTTCAAACTGACCTCATCGCCGGCCGTCGTCGCCGAATCCGAAGGATCCCACGTTGAGCAGCTCGAGAATGACTGAGAACTGCTGTTCGTTGCGGAATGAGAACGAGTAATTCCGGTACTGCGCACCGATCGAGCAGCACTGCGTATTCCACTGGCCCGAGATGGTGAAGTTCTGTAATGTCTTCTTGCTGAAATCGAAGGACAAATTTCCCCGCACCGTCACCAGGGCATTCAGGAGATTGATGGAGCCTCCGCCTGTGAGACGGCTGAGCCCCTCGACCAAGACCTTGCCGGGGTCCTCCGGATCGGGAAACGTTCTGACGCTGCGAATCCAGGTGATACCCGCGGTGGCGCTCGGAGAGCGATAGTTTCCGGAGATGTTGTAGCCGCCCACGGTGAAGTCGGGCGTGAACCTCACGCGGCCACTGAAGTTGATCGCCGGCGTCGGCGTTACCCTGGCGGTAAGCGAGTAGGGCAGGGGGAGGGTCGGATACTCGCTGTCCGTGATGCGCTCGCGCAGGTCGATGTCGCGTGCAAATTCCGCACTGAAGACCTCCCAAACCGATCGCTCCTCTGCATTCCGGGAGGGGAATCGCTTGGCCAGCAGGCGTGAGGTGACCGACAGTCGCATGAAATGCCGGTACCCGCCGTAGACATCGATCTCGTCGAACTGAATGATCTGGCCCGGGAACTCGTCGCGGTTCAGTTGCTCGAGCCGCACATACGACAATCGCGGCTCGATGACGTTCTTGTAGCGTGGCGAGTATTCGCTCGCGGGAGTATCGAATATGCGGAAGAAGCTGGGCCCCACGACATCAATCCCCGTGGTGTAGACGTTGCGCATGATCGGCTCGGGCACGAAGGCGTCCAGGACGGAGCGCTGGCTGTAGTAGGTGGAGCGCCAATTGAAGTAGGGACTGAAGGTCAGCCACGGAAGCTGCGAGAACTGCGCTGAAATCTCCGGAAAGCCGTCCACTCGAGTGTAGCTGCCCCCCGTCACCTCACCCTTCCTGTCCTTTTCCTCACGTGCCAGGCGGGCAACTGAGGATTGCATGGTGAAGTAGAGCGGTCCGGCGAGGGGTGCCCGCCGGATGCGGAACTCGACCTCGGGGAGGCGCTGGCGTGCTACCGAGCTCTTGCCGAAGAACGTGCGATTGCTGTCTGCCACCACATTCAAGTTGTAGACACTCCACGACCTGGTGAGATAGCCGCCGATCGAGGAGTTGCGCTGCAGGAGGTTGTTGAACCCGTTCTGGAAGCCGCGCACGAACTCCTGACTGCTGAAGAAGTTGGCGTTGACGTTGAGGAGGAACAGTTCACCCAGATACTGGTGGTGCGATCCGTTGAGCGACCAGCCACCGGGCACGGGCTGCAAGCCCGCCTCGATCTCCTCCTCGGTATAGCGAGAACCGCGCAGCCAGTAGAAGCGTGCCTGCCCCGATGCCGTCTCCATGAAGGCATGCCGGAATTCGGTGCCGAATCCCTGTCCTGCCTTGGAGAAATGGTCGAACGTGAACGTGGCATCGGAACTGCGTGAGATGGCCCAAAAGGCCGACTGCGAGAACATGAAGCCGCGAAGGTTCGATGTGCCGATGGCCGGTAGTAGAAGGCCCGTAGAGCGTTGATCTTCCTCGAGCGGCCAGTACAACGCCGGCAATACGATGAGAGGTACGCCCTTCACCTTGAAGACAGGCCAAGTCATGGTGACATGGTCCCCCGGCTCGAGCGTCACCGTTCGGGCTTTGAATTCCCAAATCGGCAGGGCCTGCTTGCACGGACTCACCACGCCTCTCTCGATACGATAGAGGCCGGGCTCGACCTGGCGGATGCGATCGCCACGGAAGTAGACGTCCCCGGCGCCGACTCCAGTGGCGTTCTCGACCTCGCCGGTTCCAGCATCGATATCTCCCGACATGCGAGAGCCCCTGATCAACACGTCTTCTTGCTCGAAGACGACATTGCCGAGGGCCTCGAACGTGTAGTCGGTCAGGTTGATGCGGATCTCGTCTGCCTGCACCCGGAAGCCGCGAGTCTCATCACTGATGTCGACATAGCCGGTGATATGCCATTCGATGCCGCCATCCGGGAGCACTTGGACGGTCCATGCGCCGTCGTAGCGCATGCTGATGCTCTCCATCCCGGGAATCAGCGTTAGGTCGAGCTCACGCTGTTGCCCCTCTTCCTCGGCCTCCTCCTGAGCCGCGGCTGGCACCGGCAACAGCAGCAACACGAGCAACAGGAGCAACAGTAGCGGGAGAAGGGGCAGCAGCTTGCTGGCGAGGGGCGCGCGGCGCGCATGCGACACAAAGGCCCTGCCACGAGGATCGCGACTGAGGCGCTCTGAATTGCCGGCCACGGTGATAGCCACAGATCGCATAGGCTTGATATCGACGTGGCGGAGGGCTCGGGACGCCACCAGTTTTCTCGATCCGCCCAGTATTTGGCACACTAGCATCGCACCCCTGGCCGTGCAATGTGTGGCCGAGCCTGGAGCACGGCGTTCACCCCGGGGCCCCACTATCCTACGAGTCTGGGTCGCAGCGCGCCAACCAGGTACGACGATCCCGCGACACACACCAGGTCGCCCGGCGCGGCGCCGTCGAGGGCTTGCTCGAGTGCCGACCAGGGATCGGGGACGCTGCTGTGCGACGCAGGGAGGCCGCCGGCCTTCAGGAGCTCAGCCGCCGGCAGGGCGCGCTTGGAGGGCGGCTCAGTGGCCACCAAAGTGTCCGCCAAGGGGTACAGGGATCGGGTTATTTCCTCCGCATCTTTGTCCGCCAGCACCCCGATAACGAGATGCAACTTCTCGTAGGTGCCGCGGCGCTCGAGCTCTGAGAGGTAGGAGGCGAGGGCCGCGGCGGCCTCAGAGTTGTGGGCAGCGTCCAGGAGGACCGGCGGTCCCGCGCCCAGCCATTCACAGCGGCCGGGCCAGCGGACGCTGCGCAGGCCCGCCCAGATGGCGTCGGAGGGGATGCTCAACCGGTGACGATCGAGCGCCTCGGCCGCGAGCAGAGCACAGCGAGCGTTTTCGACCTGATGCGCCCCCGCGAGGGCGAGATCGAGACCCACGTAGGTGCGCACCCGCCCGACACAGTCGATTGAATAGTGCAGGCGCTCATCTCCCGGGTGATCAACGAGTGGGTACTGCTCGGACTCCCAGAGCGTGGCCCCCACCTCGTCGCAATGGCTGCGCAGAACCTCGAGCACCGCGGGATCCTGAGGCGCGGTGACCGCGATGCCGGCGCGTGGCACCACAGCCGCTTTCTCGGCCGCGATGGAGGGGAGGTCGTCTCCGAGATACTCGCGATGATCGAGGGCGATTGAGGTAATCACCACGACTCTGGGGCTGGTGACGTTAGTAGCGTCCCATCGTCCCCCGAGCCCAACCTCCAGGATCGCGAGATCAACCCGAACTTCGGCGAAATAGCGGAAGGCAGCGGCCGTGAGGATTTCGAAGTAGGACGGAAACTCGTCAACACTCCCCTCGGCAAGGAGCCTGTCGGCGACTCCGAAGACGACCTCGAGCTGGGTATCCAGCCCCATGGGCGAGATCGTGCTGCCGTCGACATGGAAGCGCTCCTCGAGGAACGACAAGTGAGGTGACGTATAGACTCCGACTCGGTGTCTGGCAGCACGGCCGATGGCGGCGAGCATGGCGGCCACCGAGCCCTTGCCGTTGGTGCCGCAGATCACCGCGGTTGGATATGCGAGGTGCGGCGAGCCGAGAGCCTCGAGCATGGCTCGGATTCGCTGCAGCCCCGGCTGCACACTGTGAGGATCAAGGGACTCGAGACGCCGGCGAGGGTCTTCCGCGTCCCGCATCGTCGACGCTATCCGACCCCGCTGTCCGCGGCCTCCGGATTCTCGGCAACCGCGTTGCTGTAGAGCTCCCGCATCGCCGAGGTCAACAGGTCCGGGTTGAGCAGATAGCGGAGCGACCGGGCAAGCGTTTCCTTGAGTTGGCTGCGCGGCACCACCAAATCAAGCATGCCGTGCTCGAGGAGAAACTCGCTGCGCTGGAACCCGTCAGGCAGGGTCTCGCGTATCGTCTGCTCGATGACCCGGGGGCCGGCGAAGCCGATCAGGGCTCGCGGCTCGGCAATGTTCAAGTCGCCCAGCATGGCGAATGAGGCCGTCACACCACCGGTCGTAGGATCGGTGAGCACGGATATGTAGGGCAATCTGGCTTGGTCGAGATGGCTCAAGGCAGCGGAGATCTTGGCCATCTGCATCAGCGAGAGGACCCCCTCCTGCATACGAGCTCCACCCGAGCTCGAAACGATGACAAGCGGGCGCTGAAGCTCGAGGGCCCGCTCGACAGCGATCGTGATCTTCTCTCCCACGACTGATCCCATGCTGCCGCCCATGAATCCGTATTCCATGACGGCCAAGATCGTGGGGATGCCGCCGATGGCCGTTTCCACAACCACGACGGCATCTTTTCTGCCGGTGCGCTTCTGGTAGTCCACGAGCCGGTCGGGATATTTCTTCGTGTCATGGAAGCCGAGGGGGTCGGTCGGTGCGATCTCGCTGCCGAACTCCTCCCATGCCTCGTCGTCGCACAACAGCTCGAGACGCTCCTGGGCCGATATCCGGAAGTGGTAGTTGCATTTGGGGCAGACGTTCGAGTTGCGCGCTACCTCCTTGCGGTAGATGAACTCGTTGCAGTGGTTACACTTCGTCCACAGTCCCTCCGGCATGTCCCTCTTGCGGTCGCCGACGGGACGCTTGCTGCCCCGCTTCTTGCGAAACCATGCCATGGCGCTTTATCCGGGAGCTGACGGTAACGTCGTCTTGTCGGGAGTGGAAATGATGGAAATCAGCACTCGCGCGGGTGCCTCTATGAACCGGATGCTAGCTAGCCACATCGGAGGGCGTCAAGCGCCACCTGCATCCTTGTCCTTCGCGCCAGCATTGCGCTGTTGCTGGCGGGGGGCTAACTTCAAGCCGTTCTGCCCCGATAAACGGCGATTCGCGAGGACTGACCTAATGATCAAAACCATTGAATGGACCGACGAAGGGGTCGTCATGCTCGACCAGCGGCTGCTGCCGCAGGAAGAGATCTACCTGACCTTCACCCATCCCGAGGAAGTCATCGAGGCGATTCGTGACCTCGTCATCCGCGGCGCGCCGGCGATCGGTGTGGCGGCCGCCATGGGAATGGCCCTGGGCGCGCAGGCTCTGGCCGATGACCCCGAGTCTTTTCGCAGTGAGTACCAGGATCTCGGTGAGCGCATGCTGGTGGCGCGACCCACGGCCGTGAACCTGAGGTGGGCAGTGATGCGCATGCAAGCACTGGTCGACGCAACGCTCGCTGATGGCGTGGAGTCGACCCGGCGGCGCCTCGTTGCCGAGGCGCGCCTCATGCATGCAGAGGATATCGAGATCAATCGTGCCATAGGTCGCAACGGTGCTGCCCTGGTGCCGGACAGTGCCTGTATCTTGACGCACTGCAATGCCGGCGCTCTGGCCACCGCGGGCTACGGAACGGCTTTGGGTGTCGTCAGGGCTGCACGAGAAGCCGGCAAGGATGTACGCGTGCTGGCCGACGAGACGCGGCCCTTCCTGCAGGGAGCGCGCCTGACGACCTGGGAGCTTCACCATGACGGCATCCCTTGCACCCTGATCACCGACAACATGGCCGGGTACATGATGCAGTGCGGCGAGGTCGATTTGGTTGTCGTCGGTTCGGACAGAATCGCCGCCAACGGAGATGTCGCCAACAAGATCGGCACCTATTCGGTGGCCGTCTTGGCGAAAGAGCACGGCATTCCGTTCTACGTGGCTGCGCCGACCTCGACCGTAGACCTCGAGGCGCCTTCGGGTGAGGCGATTCCGATCGAGCAGCGGAGCAGCGACGAGGTTGCGATCATCTACGGTCATCGAATCGTGCCAGAGGGAGTATCCGCCGCGTATCCCGCCTTCGACGTCACGCCCAATGAGCTGGTTACTGCCATCATCACTGAGCAGGGTGTCGCGAGAGCTCCTTACGTGGAGAGCCTCGCTGCGCAGTGTGCAGCGGCAACACAGGAAGGCTGAGCCCCCCCCCGATCCCTGGCTGCGCCACGGGCCGGGTGGCGACGGAAAATGCTTGTACTCGGAGTCGAGACCTCTTGCGATGAGACCGCAGCGGCCATTGTGGCCGACGGCGCCGACGTGCGCAGCAATGTTGTGGCGAGCCAGTTGGAGCATGCTGCCTATGGCGGAGTGGTGCCTGAGCTGGCGGCCCGCAAGCACGTCGAGGCCCTACCTTGGGTGGTCTCCGCCGCGCTCTCGGATGCCGGAGTGGGCTGGCAGGAGATCGATGGCATCGCAGTGACGCGCGGGCCGGGTCTCGTTGGAGCGTTGCTCAGCGGTTGGTGCTACGCGCGCGGATTGGCGCGTGCCCTGGAGCGTCCCTATGTAGGCATCCACCACCTGGCGGCGCACGTACACGGAGCTCTCATGTCCTGCCTGGCGGCAGGAGAGGATGTCGCATACCCGCTGCTTGCGCTGGTTGTTTCGGGTGGACACACCTCGTTGTACCGATTGCCGGCGCTGCGGCAATTCGCTCTTCTCGGCGAGACCCGAGATGATGCCGCCGGAGAGGCCTTCGACAAAGTCGCCGCTCTTCTGGGCCTCGACTACCCGGGCGGTCCGGTGATCGACAGGCTGTCGGATCGCGGTAATCCCATGGCCGTGCCGTTGCCACGCTCCAAGCTCTCGGGGCCCTTCGACTTCTCGTTCTCAGGACTGAAGACGGCGGTTCGCAGGCAAGCTCTGTCGACTCAGCTCAAGCCCGGCGAGCCGGATGACCCCCGCGTCCTCGATCTCGTGGCCTCGTTCCAGGCGGCGGTTGTCGACATGCTGGCCGATACTACGGCCGCCGCCCTGCGAGCGCATCCCGTGCGCGGCCTCCTGGTAGCGGGCGGTGTGGCGGCTAACCGTGCCTTGAGAAGCCGGATGGAGAGCCTTGCCCAGGAGCACGGCCTGCCGTTGTATCTGGCGCCCATCGATCTTTCTACCGATAACGCCGCCATGGTGGCAGGTTGGGGCGAGGCGCGGCTCCGCGCCGGTGGTGGCGACCCGTTCGACCTCAGCGTTGTGGCCACCTGGCCTCTTGGCGGCGGAGAAGCACCGTTCTGACGATCCCCTTGGATTCGCCTGGGATCGCGCGGCCCGGGCACTCGCTCGCTTCACGACCCGTTGAGAAATCCAGGCCTCCCGTCGAAAGCGGGCTTTCGTGGCCCCACGCTGTTGCGCTACATTGGTCCGTGCGGCAGCTATATTTAATAGCGCAGATAGCCACAAGGGTCTTCTGCACACTAAAGCACACTGGAACGCAGTAATGGAAAAATCGACAGGGCGCGAATACGCCGAATCTATCCTCATCGCCGCGATTCTGGCGCTTTTTATCCGCACTTTTGTCTTCCAGGCATTCAAGATCCCGACGGGCTCAATGGAGGACAATCTCCTCATCGGAGATCACATTCTCGTCAACAAGTTCGTCTATGGGCCGACCGCGTCGCGTTTCGAGGACTGGCTACTGCCCGTGCGGCCGCTAGAGCGCCAGGATGTCGTGGTTTTCCGGGCGCCCGAGGAACCCGACAAGGACTTCATCAAGCGTGTCATGGGTTTGCCCGGTGATCAGATCGAGGTGGACGACGGCGTTGTCCTCATTGACGGGGTTGCCCTCGATGAACCCTACGCCAACCACAGGGCCGCCTATGGCGGACAGCATCACGATACGGATGGGGTGGCCACAGTGCCGGAGGGTGAGTACTACATGATGGGCGACAATCGCGACAACAGTCGCGACTCGCGCTATTGGGGGACCGTACCCACGTCTTTCATCAAGGGAAAGGCGATGCTCGTGTACTGGTCGTACGAAGGTAACGAGCAAACCTATATGCCGAGTAGCTTGAAAGATCGCCTGCTGCAGTTCGGCAACGTGATCACGCACTTCTTCACCAAGACCCGGTGGAATCGCTCGCTCTTGCTCATCGAGTAGAGCTGCGAGCCGAGCGGCATCGAGCGGGGGCTCTTGGGAGGCAGGAGGATGCGAGCATGAGTAAGAGTGGAAGGGGTCGAGGGATGGGATCCTCAGGTGGGCGTTCGTCCTGGACTCATGAGGCGGGCAGGGCTTCCTTGCGGGGGCTCATCGCGCTGCTTCTGATAGGCTCAGTCGTCTATGTGGGCTTCAAGGTGCTGCCGGTGTACACCGCCACCTATCAGTTCCGGGATGCTCTTCGTGACGAGGTGTTGGAGGCGGCCAGCCGTCGGCGCAAACCAGACGACAATATCAAGCGCTCACTTGTCGAGATCGCCGCCGAGCTCGGGCTACCGATCACGCACCAGTCGATCGCGGTCCGCCGACCGGGTGGCAAATCCATCGTGATCGAGGCCGACTACACCGTTGACATCGAGTTCATCGGTGGCTACGTCTACTCGTGGCACTTCACCCCGAAGACCGAAGGCCCCCTGATCTACTAGAACCGCGCAGCCCAACAGGGTCGCGGCTGCGCGTGCGCGACTAGCTGATCAGCAGGGCCGCCTGGCGAATGGTGAGCACCACGAACTGCTGCAGGAAGACGATCGCCAGAATCACGATGATCGGCGAGAGGTCGATGCCGGTCATCGGCAGGCGCCGTCGCACGGGCCGCAGCACCGGTTCGGTCACCGTGTACAGGAACTGCACGATCGGATTGCGGGGATCCGGCGAAACCCACGAGATCAGAGCTCTGGCAACGATGATGAACATGTAGAGCGACAGCGCCATGTTCATCATCGACGCCAACGCCAGGAGCAAGTTCCTGATCACGAACACTGATCTCTCCTCTCGACCGTCGGGTATGTCAACGATGTGCTCACCGCGGTTGCCTCGGTCCGAAGATCGCGGTGCCCACCCTGATGATCGTAGCACCCTCCTGGATCGCCACCTCGAAATCCCCCGTCATTCCCATCGACAGCCCCAGGGGGGCGGTGAAATCCCCTTCTTCCTTGATGCGATCACGCAGCCACCGCAACCCTTGAAAAGTAGGCCGGGCAGCTTCCGGATCGGGATCGTAGGGGGCCATCGTCATCAGCCCATCCAGCCGCAGAGCATCTGTGGCCTCGACTTGTCGGCACAGAGAGAGGGTTGCCTCGAGAATCCGAGCGGGCTGCACCAGCGCGGCCGCACCCGCCTGTATATAGATGCCCAGGGGCTTGCGGTCGCGCCGTGGGGCCGCGGCGAGACGGGAGATCAGTGAGTCCCTGTCGACGGAGTGGATCGCATCGAAGAGCGCCCCGGCCATTCGCGCCTTGTTGCTTTGCAGCGGCCCGATGTAATGCCACTGAGCAGGTCCCGAGATCAGGGGGATCTTGACCTCAGCCTCCTGAACACGGTTTTCGCCGAGGGCCTCGACGCCACAGCGCAGCGCCGCCTCGATTCGCTCCGGGTCGACCCTCTTGGAGACGGCCAGCAAAGCGATATCGGAAGCGGCCCGCCCCGCCTCCTCGGCGGCTGCGGTGATCCGCCAGCGTATAGATTCTATGTTGGTGGCGATGTCAACCATGCGAGTGGATGTTAGCATTCGGCCACCGAAGCCAGCCAAGCTCCGGGGCGTCGACCATGGATCAGTGCGGTTGGGCCCATTCTGGCCTGTCTGGGCGAAACAAACCGCCTCCCAGGCCGTACTAACAAGCGACGATGAAATTGTAGATGGACGTTGACGATAGAGCCATCGTGGAAGCGGTACTAAATGGACACCAGCACCGCTACGCTGAACTGGTCAAGCGATACCAGTCGCAAATCGTCAACTACGTTTGTCGAATGCTCGGCAACTACGAGGACGCTGTGGACCTGTCACAGGACATCTTTCTGAAGGCCTACTCGGCCCTGGCGACATATCAGCCGCGCTACCCGTTTGCCGCGTGGCTGTTTCGCATCGCGCGAAATGCCGCAATCGACGAGTTGCGCCGGCGTCGCGTCCCTACGGTGTCCTTGGATGCTCCTTTGGAGTTCGAAGATGGCACAGGCGAGCGTGAGGTGGCGTCCCTGGGGCCGGCGCCCGACACTGTGTATTTGGAGGGCGAGTTCGAGGATCGCATCTCGGCCGCAGTCCAGGCGTTGCCCGAGAAGTACCGGGAGCCGATCGTGTTGCGACACGCTGCAGACCTGTCCTATGAAGAGATAGCGGATGCCCTCGAGCTCCCGATCGGTACCGTGAAAACACGGATCTTTCGCGCCCGAGAGGCGTTGCGTCGATCTCTGACAGATTTGTTCGAAAACGATTCCCCCGCTGTTGCCAGCGCTGAGACATCATGAGCGATCATCGCCCAGACTACGATCGACTGTCCGCGTACATCGAAGGTGCGCTGTCGCCCGATGCGACGCGGTGGATCGAGCTGCATCTGGAAAAGTGTGACACCTGCCGCGAGGCTCTCGATCACGAATCGCGGTTTTTGGAGAAGATCGGGGCGCTTCGCAACATCGAGCCGCCGCCGGATTTTACCGAAGCGGTCATGGCCCGGGTGGCGCAACAACCGGCCTTCCAGCCACCTGCCGAGGTGCCCTGGCGCAAGCTAGCGGGGTGGAGCTTTGGGCTGGCAGCGTCGCTCGTGGCCGTGCTCGGCCTGGGCGCCTGGGTGGCGATCAGCTCCGAGGCAGTGGCCGGTGCGAACGCGACGGGCTTGCTGTCCAGTGCCATCACGGGCCTGGCCGAGGTCAGCAGCTTCGTGATCAGCACGGTGGGCAGCTTCCTGTCCCCGGCAGTGGTTTTGGCCAGGGCGGGGGCAACAGTCGTTCTGCGCCTTTTCGATTTGGCTCGGAACAGTGGGCTGGCGGTGCAACTGGCAGTCCTGTTGGCGACTGTGACACTGAATTACGTATTCACTCGTATGGTCTTGAACTATCAACGGCGGCAATGAACGGCGGGCGAGGAGGTCGAAGCTAATGTCCAATCTGGCGCATCGAAAGGGGTGGCCACTCACTGACTGGCGGTGGGCTGGGGTGCTGGTTGTGCTGGTTGCCGGTGCCCTCTCTGTCGGGTGTATCAATGTCCAGGCAGGTGACGGTGGCTTCGTCATGGGCAGCAGCATCGTCGTGGAAGAGGGTGAGGTTGCCCGCGAAGATCTGGTTGCGGTGGGTGGCTCCATTCGCATTGACGGCGTCGCCCGGCGTGAGGTCGTCGTCATCGGCGGCGAGCTCACGATCAACGGTCGAGTCGAACGCGATGCCACCGTAGTAGGAGGAAGGCTGCGGCTCGGACCTGGTGCCCGCGTCGGCGGCAATGCGACCGTGGTCGGCGGCAGCATCTCGCGCGATGAGACGGCCGAAATCGATGGTGAGCTGGTGAACGTGAGCTTCGGCTTCCCCATGGATGATCTGTTCGGAAGCTGGTCGCCCTTCCATTGGGGCGGCTGGTGGGGCTTCACGCCGTTCGTCATGTTCGCCCGCACGACCCAGTTCCTCTACTGGCTGCTGTTGGCGATCCTGACCGTGGCATTGGTGGGGGATAGGGTTTCGTCAGCGAGCCACGCCGTGTCACGCGAGCCTTTGAAGCTCGGTGCCATCGGACTGGTCGGCGTCTTCGCCATGGCGTTCGCCTTTCTGGTGCTGCTGGTTCTGTGCTTCCTGCTGATCGGCATACCGTTCCTGCTGGCGCTGATCTTCGGCTGGTGGCTGGCTTACATCTTCGGCATCGTGGCCATCTTCCAGAGCGTCGGCAGCCGTGTCATGCGCGCGGTCGGGCGCCCAGAGGCCTCGCAGATCGGCATCGTGCTCGCCGGCGGTGCCGTGCTCGGGATCCTGCGTTACTTCCCGGTCTTCGGCTCGCTCATGTGGACGGTCGCGGCACTGGTCGGCTTGGGCTCGGTCTTTGCTACCCGCTTCGGCTCCAACCAGCCGTGGCTGCGTCGTCGGGTGCCAACGACACCACCTCCTGTGGCGCCGGCTGAGGGTTTCGTGGCCGACGACGCCCCGGCTGCTACTGACATCGAGATCGAGGTAGTGGAAGCGGAGATCGACGAAATTGTCATCGAGGATAGTGGCGAGGAGTCGAGCGCTGGTGAACAGCCGGCAGACGATGAGGAGGGAGAGCGCTACTAGCGGCTAGGTTCCCTGGACTTCAGCGAGCCCCCGGCCCCGAGCGGGTCGGGGGCTCGCTCTTTGTTCCCTCGTCCTGGTCTGAGTCGCCGAACATCTTGTTGGGCGACAGCGGCTCGGCGAGCACCGTTCTCGTCGACTTGAGAATCACCCGCCCGGGTGCGGCGCCCCTGGGCTTGCGCAGATGCCGGACCTGCGTGAGGTGCACGTTCACTTTGGTTGCCCCGCGCGCGAAGCTGAAGTAGGCCGCTAGGGAGGCCGCCTCGGAGAGCGTAGCGGGCGGTAGATCCTGTTGCCGATGCGGGTTGCGGACGACAACGTGAGAGCCGGGGCCCTCTGCGTGCAGCCACCAGTCGTGCGGCGCTGCGATCCGGTGCGTGAGCCGGTCATTGGCGCCGGCATTGCGTCCGACCAGGATCTCGTAGCCGTCGCTCGAGACGTAGGTCGAAACGCCCGAAGCCACCTTTCGCGATGCCCCCGGCGCAGCGTTCTGGGTCCGATGCTCGTTTCCCGCAGCGGCATCATCCGTTTCATCCGCCACAACAACGAGACCATCTTGGCCCCCGGCGGGAAAGGCAGCCTCGGGCTCTTGCCAGCGATCTGCCCTGAGCTCAGCTCCCTCAGCCGCGGCGCGCCGTGCCAGCCTCTGAGCCGAGCCCATGTCCGCGACCTCGGTGGCTTCCTGACCGAGCTCGGCAATTCGGGCGGCGCGGGCCTCGAGGGCCCGCCGCCTCTGCTGCGTCCGCTCTGTGCTGCGCGTCGCGCGCCGGGCGCGCCGGTAGTATGTCTGGGCATTCTCGATGAGACTCTTCTTGCGGTCGACAGGGATCTCGAGGGGCTCGCCATCACCGTAGTCATCCGGGACGACGACGTAGGCTCCATCTTTGCGGGAGCC